>OLIY01001865.1_pt1 | contig 12535 bp, 10 predicted proteins | sample 1601431 | NCBI WGS metagenome assembly OLIY01 (sample SAMN04168659, study PRJEB22393) | human gut metagenome | biome: human gut microbiome; feature: stool | host: Homo sapiens | collected 2014-05-12
ACATCTACAAGAACTCCGTGAATCGAAATACACGGCGCAAGCTTTACGTTCATCCAACGGATGATCTCCGCAGAAAAATCAGATGTCGGTTTGGATGCGCTAAATACCGGCACATTACTTTCCACCGCCTTTTTTAAAAACACGTCGCCCGGCTCTATCCCCCGGCAAAATACCATGCACGGAATCGGGTGTTTCAGAAGCATTTCATAAATATACACTCTCCGCTCTTCTGTCAGCGTCTGCATATATGTGTACTCTACATTCCCGATGATCTGTACGCGGTTTGAGTCAAAATGATCAAAAAAGCCCGCTAACTGAAGCGCCGGTCTGTTGACGTCCGAGCACTCTATCGTCCTCTCCTTTAGATTCATCTCTTTTGTGAGATTGTTGAGATCGAGCAATTCTGCTACCTTTGCAACTGATACTGAGTGTAATGCATTCATTCGCGGTCCCCCTTGATGTATATTTGTTTTTTAGTATACCACAGATTAGCTCCAAAATCTACGTGGCAGAGTGGAAAAATGCATACACTGCCTGTGCTGCTTTCTCGTTCATGGTCTCTGTCTGCATAAGATCTTCGACATCTGCTTCCTTTATCTTCTCTAGCGACTGGTAGCGGCGCATGAGCGCCTTTCTGCGCGCCGGCCCTATGCCTTCAATATCATCAAGCACCGAATGTACCTGACTCTTTGAGCGTAGTGACCTATGAAACTCTATTGCAAAGCGGTGTGCCTCATCCTGTATTCTCGTGATGAGCTTGAAGCCTTCACCGTGGCGGTCGATAGGTATCTCCACATTGTTGTAATAAAGACCTCTCGTGCGGTGAAAATCATCCTTCACCATGCCACACACAGGTATGTCGAGTCCCAGCTCGGAAAGCACCTGAAGACATATATTTACCTGACCTCTTCCACCATCCATCATTATAATATCCGGAAAACGGTTGAAGCTGCCTATTTCCTGTGGAGAGCCATCTTTTTCAAGCTGCTTCTGTTCTTCCATGCCATGTGTAAAGCGGCGTGTGAGCACCTCGTGCATTGACGCATAATCATCAGGTCCTGTAACTGTGCGAAGCTTAAACTTTCTGTAATCGCTCTTTTTAGGCTTGCCCTTCTCATACACTATCATGGAGCCGACGGTCTCAAAGCCGTTGATATTTGAAATATCATAAGCCTCCATACGGTTTAAGCCGTGTAAGCCCAAAAGTCCCTCGATTTCCTTTACAGCTCCTATTGTGCGCCCCTCTTCTCTCTTTATCCGTTCCTTATCCTGGCTGAGCACTAAGAGTGCGTTCTTGTAGGCAAGCTCAACAAGCTTTTCCTTCATGCCCTTCTGCGGCACTTTTATATTCACCCGCCTGCCTCGCTTTTCGCTGAGCCACTGCTCCAAAACAGCCATATCCTCTATCTCGCTCTGCAGCATGACCTCGCGCGGTATAAAAGGTGTTCCGGAATAAAACTGCTTCACAAAGTTATTTAGCACATCATCCGCTGCCTCCTCGCTTCCGACCCTCACATGGAAATGGTCTCTGCCTATCAGCTTTCCGTTTCTTATGAAAAATACCTGCACCACTGCATCAGTATCGTCATTTGCAAGTGCTATGATATCCTTATCCTCGCCGTCGGCATTTGTTATCTTCTGCTTCTGTGCTACCTGTTTCACACTATTTATCAGATCCCTGTATTCAGCCGCCTTCTCAAACTCCATGCTCTCTGAGGCCTTTAGCATTTTATCGCTAAGAGCCTTTAATGTCTGCTCGTAGTCGCCGTTTAAGAAATCTATAGCGCCCTTTACAGATATGGCATACTCTTCCTTCGTCACATACCCCTGACATGGTGCATTGCACTGGTGTATATGATAGTTGAGGCACGGCCGGTCTGCTCCTATATCACGCGGCAGCCTGCGGTTGCAGGTGCGAAGCTTATAGATTTTGTTTATCAGATCTATTGAGCTTTTCACCGCAGAGGCACTCGTATACGGACCAAAGTAACGGGATTTGTCCTTTTTCATCTGACGCGAAAACAGCACCCTCGGATAGTCCTCTCCCAGTGTCACCTTGATGTACGGATATGTCTTGTCATCACGAAGCATAGTATTGTACTTTGGTGTATGCTCCTTTATCAGATTGCACTCCAAAACAAGGGCCTCAAGTTCAGAGTCGGTAACTATATACTCAAAATGATCTATATGCTCTACCATCTGTTTTTTCTTGATGCCCTCATTGTGGCTCGCCTGAAAGTACTGATGTACTCGCTTCGTCAGGCTTTTGGCTTTGCCGATATATATGATTACATCATCCTTGTCATGCATAATATAAACTCCCGGGGCATCCGGGAGTTTTTTTAATTCTTCTTTGATATCAAATGTTTTTTCCATATTCGCTCTTTGGGTTGTTGTGGAGTTTCGCACCTTCAGGTTGTGTGGTTGCCGGCATGGCACACAGTGTATTCCTCAGGAAAATATGAAGTCAGCCGCGGGGTTTCTCTCCGTTTGGTTTTCTTTGTTTGCAAGGCTTTTTCGTCCCTTTTCTTGCCCGGAAGCCCGCGGCAGTTCATATTTTCCTTCTGAACACACTGTGTACCCTCCGGCTTTTTTCAGTTTATGTGTGCGAAACTCTTTTCTACTGCGCTTTTTTTTACGCTCTTTCGCTGCGCGAAAATTGCCCTATAAGGTACTAATTATTTGATGTATCATCCGGCGCTGTATATTCAGAAGATTCATTTGTATCTGCAGGTTGGTCTGTGGCGTTACGGAGGAGCGGATCTGCTGCTGATGTCTCATCATTCTGTGCGGCCTCCTGCTCTTTGTTCTCCTCGTCCGGATCTGGGAGTCCCTTCATATCGCGGAACATCTTCATGAATTCCTTACCTGTGATTGTTTCCTTCTCGTAGAGATAATCTGATATACTGTCGAGGATTTCTCTGTTTTCATCGAGGAGCTTCATGGCCTCTGCATAGCTGCTGTTGATGATTGAGAGCACCTCATCATCTATCTGCGATGCTGTATTCTCTCCGCAGATTAATCCTGCTCCGCCCTCTAAGTACTGGTTTTGTACTGTTGCAAGGCACATCATGCCGAATTTATCTGACATTCCGTACATAGTTACCATGGCACGGGCTATCTTTGTGGCATTTTCTATATCATTTGCGGCTCCGCTTGTGACTGAGTTAAATACCAGCACCTCTGCTGCACGACCTGCCATATATGTTGTGATTTTGGCGAGAAGTTCATCCTTTGTCTCAAGGTATTTCTCCTCTTCAGGTGTCTGGAGTGTATATCCGAGTGCTCCCATGGTACGTGGTACGATTGTGATTTTCTGTACAGGCTCTGTATTTTTCTGCAGGGCTGATACAAGTGCGTGTCCAACCTCATGGTATGAGACGATTTTTCTCTCTTTATCACTCATGACACGGTCCTTCTTTTCCTTGCCGCCGACTGCTACAAGCTCGAAGGCCTCAAAGAGATCTGACTGGTTTACAAGCTGTCTGCCGTTTTTGACTGCATTGATGGCAGCCTCATTAATCATGTTTGCAAGATCTGAGCCAACAAGTCCTGCTGTTGCAAGTGCCAGTGCATCGAGGTCTACCGACTCATCCATCTTGACATCCTTTGAGTGTACCTTTAAGGTCTCCAGACGTCCCTTTAAGTCAGGCTTGTCAACAATGATTCTTCTGTCAAAACGTCCCGGACGAAGAAGCGCCTTATCGAGCACCTCAGGGCGGTTAGTTGCTGCTAATATAAGTAATCCCTTTGATGTATCAAAGCCATCCATCTCTGCAAGGAGCTGGTTTAGTGTCTGCTCACGCTCGTCATTGCCACCGCCGTATCTGCTGTCACGGCTCTTTCCTATTGCATCTATCTCATCGATAAAGATAATACATGGTGCCATCTTTTGCGCTTCCTTGAACAAATCACGCACTCTCGAAGCTCCGACTCCGACAAACATCTCCACAAAGTCTGAACCTGCAAGTGAGAAAAACGGTACTCCTGCCTCTCCTGCTACTGCCTTGGCAAGGAGTGTCTTACCTGTTCCCGGAGGTCCCACGAGAAGCGCACCCTTAGGCAGCTTTGCTCCGATATCTGTATATCTCTTAGGATTGTGAAGGAAATCAACAACCTCCTGGAGAGATTCCTTGGCTTCATCCTGTCCCGCAACATCCTTGAAGGTGATACCTGTGGACTTCTCCACATATACCTTGGCAGTCGATTTGCCGACTCCCATTCCCATGCTGCCGCCCATCTTCTTTGAAACAAATGCTAAAAGCACCCACAGCAGAATAAGCGGAACTATAAAGCTTAATATATTAAAAATCCATGTAGATGTATTATCAGGTATCGCTGCCTTTATCTCAATAGACTTGCCCTCTGAGGTCTTTGCTTTTTTGAGTGTCGGCACAAGCTCATCATCAGCCACACGGCCTGTGTAATATGTGATGTCATAATTCTTGTGTCCGTCATCCACAAGCTTGTAGTCTATCTCGTAGGAATCAAACTCCACGCTCTTGACATTACCCTTGTCGAGCTGTTTTATGAAATCACTGTATGACTTTTCCTGTGTGCTGGCATGCGATATGCTGTTTGATATAAGTGCATACACAAACAATGCCACGAGTGTCAGCAGGATAAATGCCATGATCCCTTGTCCGCCACGGTTGTTTCTGCCACCATTTCCACCAGATCTGTTACCGCCGTTATTTCCGTTTCCACCAGACCCATTATTGCCCGGGCCATTGTTGTAATTATAGTTATTAGGTCCCTGATTATCCATATTTTCTCCGTTCTTTTCTTATTTATTACAAGCTTCAAGGCAATTTTGACATGTAATTTTTATAGTCATTCCCATGAAACCCTATCCCCGAAAAATATCATTACAGACTTCTTATTTTCCAAGGAATATATTGTATATGAAACCGTCTCCTCACAATATATAAAGTGTGAAGCTTCACTTTATTATAAGAAAAAGTGCGGTCAAAATCAACCGCACTTTCTAAATATTGTATTAAATATAACGAAAAATTATCTGTTCACCTTGTTTGCCGCCTCTATGAAGCCATGGAAAAGCGGATGTGGACGGTTCGGACGTGACTTAAGCTCAGGATGTGCCTGTGTGGCGATAAACCACGGATGCTCCGGAATCTCAATCATCTCCACGATTCTGCCATCAGGTGATGTACCGCAAAGCTTCATGCCATGCTCTGTGAGAGCTGTTCTGTAGTCATTGTTGACCTCATAACGGTGACGATGACGCTCGCTTATATTCTCTGTACCATATACCTGGTATGCCTTTGATGTCTTGTCGAGTACACATGGATAAGAGCCAAGTCTAAGTGTACCTCCGATATCCTCTATTCCGTTCTGGTCAGGCATAAGTGCGATAACCGGATGAGTAGTGTTTGGATCAAGCTCTATACTGTGTGCGTCATGGAACATACATACGTGGCGCGCATACTCGATGATTGCCACCTGCATTCCAAGGCAGAGTCCCAGATATGGGATATTGTTTTCCCTGGCATACTTAGCTGCTGCAATCATGCCCTCAACACCACGGTCTCCAAAGCCTCCCGGAACGATAATTCCCTGAATCCCCTTGAATACCTCTGCTGCATTGTCATCATTAAGCTCCTCTGAGTCAACCCACTTTATATCAACTGTAGTATGCTCAGGGATACCGCCATGCTTCAGTGCCTCAACAACTGAAATGTATGCATCGTGAAGTGCTGTATATTTTCCGACAAGTGCGATCTTGACCTCTTTATCAGGATGACGGAGATCCTCAACCATCTGCTTCCAGTCTGCAAGATCCGGCTCAGGACAGTCGAGATTCAGGCACTCGCATGCAACCTTTGCAAGATTCTCCTGCTCCATGGCAAGTGGTGCCTCATAGAGATACTCCACATCAAGGTTCTGTAATACGTGTGAATTTGGCACGTTACAAAACAGCGCAATCTTGTCCTTAAGCTTCTGATCAAGCTCATGCTCTGAACGGCATACAATGATATCCGGCTGGATTCCCATGCCCTGAAGCTCCTTTACGCTGGCCTGTGTAGGCTTTGTCTTGAGCTCTCCTGACGCCTTGATGTATGGAATCAGTGTCACATGACACAGGATGGCATTGTCGTGTCCCACCTCATGCTGGAACTGTCTGATTGCCTCGAGGAACGGCTGACTCTCGATATCGCCGACTGTACCGCCCACCTCGATGATTGCGATTGTGGTATCCTCAGATGTGAAATCCCTGTAGAATCTGCTCTTTATCTCATTGGTGATATGAGGGATAACCTGTACTGTTCCTCCGCCGTAGTCACCACGACGTTCTTTCTGTAATACTGACCAGTATACCTTTCCTGTGGTAACGTTTGAGTTCTTTGTCAGGCTCTCATCAATAAAACGCTCATAGTGTCCCAGGTCAAGATCTGTCTCAGCTCCATCGTCTGTTACAAACACCTCTCCGTGCTGAATAGGGTTCATGGTACCCGGATCAATATTAATGTATGGATCGAACTTCTGCATTGTCACCTTGTATCCACGAGCTTTTAAAAGACGTCCAAGAGACGCTGCGGTAATTCCTTTTCCAAGACCGGAAACAACTCCACCGGTGACGAACACGTATTTTACAGGCATAATTTTCCTCCTTATCAATATGCTTTGTATATTTGTAAATTCTTAATTTTTAAAATAACCAATTTATTATACAGCCTTAAATTGATTAATGCAATTTATTTTTTTATTATATTTATTATATTTTGTTATAATGCTTCACATCTGGTGACGGACAACCCTGTATTCATCGCCTGAGCGGTAAAACGGACAGCGCTTATAGCTGCTTTGGACAAATCTCGCCATATCATCCTCGTCCATATTTACCGAGCAATAATACTCCTCATCATCCTCATCATATTCATTGTATGCACAAAAATCGCAGCATGTCTCCATTATCTTATCCTTCCATCACTTTTAATATGTATGCTGAAAATCTACTTAAACTGATTGACAGTCTCGTCATATTTGTAATCAATCTGTGCAAGCTTGTCGCAAAGCTCTTTCTCATCAATATCATATGCTGCCGCAAGCTCCTTCAATCCTGAATAATTGTCCCGAAGCTGTGTGTTTACAAAGCTAAGCAGCATAACCAGATCCTTTGGTAATGCCATAATCTGCTCCTTATAATTCTATGTAATCTTATAATTCTATGTTATCTTATTATCATAATCATAGCAATTAATTTTCAAATACCTGCTTTATGCTGTCATAGTGCAGGAACACACCATGCGCAGCAAGCTCTTTTATTTCATCGAGTGTGGCAATTTTAAACCCAAGTGCCTCCTCTGTCTGAATCTGTACGTCAGACTCCTTGAAATCAAGCTCAAAGCGGTAAACATCCACGAAATAGTTGTCACCCTCGCCCGGATTTTCTCTGTGATAGGTATAGGCAAGCCCTCCCGAACACTGTGATACATCAAGGCCTACCTCTTCTTTCACCTCTCTGCAGACTGCGGTACTCTCCATCCTTAAGTATCCAGTCGTTTTTTTTCATTGTACGGCCTGTCGGCTTTTTATCCTTATCGTATATATCCCAAAATTCCATTTGAAGCTTCCTTTCTCTAAGTGGGTCTTTAATGATATCATATCATATCCTGCGCAGAAAAGCCAGCAAGTTGTTTACGCAGCTTTTTGCTTTCCGGCAGATAATATTCCATCAGCGACCAGAACCTGGCATTATGACTTGGTTCAAGCAGATGTGTAAGCTCGTGAACCACCACATACTCTGCGCACTCCGACGGCACCTTAGCCAGCAGAAGGTTGAAATTCAGATGATGTGACTTCACGTTGCACGATCCCCACCTTGTCTTCATCTTCTTTATCGTAAAGCCGGCTGACTTAACTCCCATAACCGGCTCCCATTTGTCGATAAACCTCTGCAGCTGCATCTTAAGCCGCCGACGCATCTCCCTCTCCATGAAGGGTGCCATAACCGGCTCCTGCTCCTTAAGCTGCCTTACATTAAGCATTTCCCGTGTGGTTTGCTCAATCCAGTCTGATTTGCTCTCCACAAATTTCCTGATTTCTGTATCACTCATGCCATAAGGGGCACTCACTGATAGTGTGCCATCTGTGTCCTTCACACGAAGATACATGTTTTTTATTTTTTTCCTAGTTACTTCTATTGTATATCTGTTGTTTATATATATGTTATTTGTACATTTTTTATTTGCATATGCGTTATTCATATTTTCCAGTTTCACACCGTTCCTCTCACGTAATCCGCTCCACGTAAATCCATTTTACAATCTCCGTGCATTTTTGTATACTATAAAATAAAGTTACTATTCAGAACCACTGATAACAAGAAAAGCTGATGCGTCATGCTTGCATGTAAGCAGCAGATTTTCTTGTTATCAATGTGGCTCGAATAGAGCCACCCCACACATATGAGCAAAATTAGCTGCGTAGCAGTGGCGCTAAACGTCCGGTGGACGTTTGTTCAGCGCGGACCGAAACGGAGTGTAGACAAAGCACGAGTATCGTGCGGTTTTGCGAATGTGCGTGGGGGGTGGTTCTGAATAGTTACAAAACAAATATAAGGAGGCTCATATGACAAAAGAAAAATTAGCCATTGAAGTAATAAAAAGACTAAAAACCGCATATCCCCGCACCGACTGTACTCTCGAGTACGACGAGGCCTGGAAGCTCCTCGTATCAGTCAGACTCGCAGCCCAGTGCACTGATGCCCGCGTAAATGTAGTCGTGGTGGATTTGTTCAAAAAATATCCTTCCATCGAGGCTCTCGCCGATGCTGATGTTTCCGACATAGAAGAAATTGTACGTCCATGCGGCCTGGGAAAGAGTAAGGCACGTGATATAAGTGCCTGCATGAGAATGCTTCGCGATAATTTTGGCGGTCTTGTGCCTGACAATATGACCGATCTGCTGAAGCTGCCGGGAGTCGGCAGAAAGAGTGCCAACCTGATTATGGGTGATGTGTACGGCAAGCCTGCCATCGTCACCGACACACACTGCATACGCCTTTGCAACCGTATAGGACTTGTAGATGGAATAAAAGACCCGAAAAAAGTGGAGATGGAGCTTTGGAAAATCATCCCACCCGAGGAGAGCAATGACTTCTGCCACAGGCTTGTTGATCATGGACGCGCCGTATGCACTGCCCGAACCACACCGCACTGTGACATGTGTGTGCTGAACGATATATGTGGAAGCGTTATGCATAACTAAAGCAGTAAGGCTGCGGCTCCGCAGCCTGCATGCAAAACGTGAGAAAGGACCGCGATGTTACACGCGGTAACAACGCGATCCTTTCTCGAGGAGTTTAGTTATGAAAATGTTTATTAATAAAAAGGGAATAATGTAAAAGGTTTTGTTCCTCTTACAAGAACAAGTATATGTGGTAATTATGTCCTAACAATGTACATTTTAGAAATATTTTATTAAAAAAGCCATGATTATTTTATACTTTTTTTAGATTTGTAATATTCTGTAAATAACAACTAAATTTTTTTGTTAAAAAGCGCCTTACAGAGCTGTATTTTATCTTCGTGGCTCTGACCGGTCAGGCTGTTTTGAAAATCCACAATACCTGCAGCGGTGCTGTCTGTCAGCAGACCTTTTTCTGCGAGACGTCTTTTCATCTCACGCGCTGTACCGTTTCCTCCATCGAACACACGCACCCTATCTCCAAGCACCTCCTGTATCATTTTTCTGACAAACGGATAATGTGTGCATCCCAGCACAACCGCATCTATCTCATTATGCGAATATGAATACAAAAGTTCCTCGAGATACTGTCTCACATCATCACCGTACAAGTCACCTCTCTCAACGAAATTCATAAGCCCCGGACAAGGCAATGGAATAATCTCACCCAAGTGTCTGTATCTGTCCATAAGCTTTTTAAGTTTTTCCTCCCTGATAGTCATAGGTGTAGCCATCACAAGCACTCTCGGATTTTCCATAAAAAGCATCGCAGGCTTGACTGCAGGCTCTATCCCTACGATAGGAACATCGGGATATTGCTCTCTTAATATACGCACTGCCGCGCTGGTGGCTGTATTGCATGCGACAACAAGCCCCTTTGCATGCTGATTTAAAATCAGCTCCTTTGCATGCTCACAGGTCAAAGCTCGCACCTGCTCAAGTGTTTTGGTACCATAAGGCGCATTTGCTGAATCACCGTAATATATAAAATCTTCGTTAGGCATCACTTCAACCAGGCTCTTTAAGACGCTTATTCCGCCGACTCCTGAATCGAAAACTGCAATTGACATTATAAAAGTCCCTACTTTCTTTATAAAATCTGTTATGATATAGTGAATAAAACAAGCTTAAGGCGGCACCCATGGATAATCCTAAAAGTCTTTTTAACACCAACACAAAAGTATGTGAAAACTGTAAAAGTCCTCTGCCATATGACTATAAAGAGAATCTCTGCCCACGATGTCGGCAAAACAAAATCCAAAATGTACCATTTGGAAGGAGAGGAGTAATTACTCCTCTCTTCTTTTAACCTTTGATCTGTATTTTTTCTCCACCTCTGTGAGGAACTTGTCATCAAGCTCCGCCTTTATAAGCACATTCTCTTCAGGCGATTTGATGACGATATCATAATAAGGTACATCCTTCTGACCTGAGGTATAGTCTATTTCCTTGAGCTCATTTCCATTCTCGTAATTGTATACGCTTCTGTCTCCTGCCGGTGCGATTGCTGCTACAGACTCCATGCTGTATATTCCAAGACGCTTTCTGCGGCTCTTGTTTTTAATTTTGGCAAAACGCAGCTCTCCGTCAAAATATGAATATTCAAACTCGGTGTTCTGTGCCATTATCATAAGATATGCAATAAGTCCAAATACTACTGCAAATAAAATACCCGGTGCAAAGCCGATGCAGATAGTCAGAAGACTTATCGCAGCAAGAGCCACAAGCAGGTACGAAACAAATACCAGCGCCACATTTTTTTTACGTGCAATCAATGTAAATACTTCCATTATAATTCTCCTTTGCATATTGAAAATATATATTTTTATAATGATAACAGATTTTTGCCGTTTCGTATAGATTTTTTCACAGTTATATGTTAAAATATTATAAAATTTTAGTGAAATTTCGGGGGATTACGATGCAATTTAACATAAAAGTACAAAACGATTTCAAAAACAACATAAGAAGGGAGTGGGCTTTAACCAACGGCCTTGGCGGATATGCCGGCGGTTCAGTCACCGGTGCGATAAACCGTACGCATCAGGGTTATCTGATTGCAAGCCTTCATGCTCCTGTGCAAAGATACGTCTGCTTCTCAAAGACAAACGAAAAAATAGTCACAGACAGCCACACCTACGACCTCTCAAGTGACCAGTTCAAGGGCGGATGCCACACAGACGGCATCCAATATATAAGAGATTTCACATACGATGGAACCATATGCTTTACATATGAGGCCGGTGATATCACCATAAAAAAACACATCGCACTGGCACAGGGAAAAAATCTCGCTGCCGTGGCATATGAGGTTCAAAACAAAGGCGAAGCGTCTAAGCTTTTGATCACGCCTCTTATGAACTTCCGTGAGCACTCTGAAAGTTCCACCGTCGATTCATTAAAATTCGAGGTTCAAAAGCAGGAGCATGGCTTTACCCTCATTCCAAAAGCTCAGGATGACCACTGTATCCGCATTGTTTTTTCAGGCGGAGAGCTTATTGAAAGAGACGACAAATATATCTGTGACCTTGAGGCTCAGACCGAGGTGGACAATGAAGTGCCTGGCCTCGACTGTGCATTTTGCCCATATGACGTGAGCGTGGATATTCCTGCCGGTGCATCAATGCATTTTTCTATAATGTGCGATATCGTACCGCTTGAAGCCTGTAATGACAACTCAGGCACAGCCTTCGCCAAACACCTTGTTTCTGATAACGAAAGTGCTTTTGAAATACTACGTGCGCAGCTTGACTACACCGATGAGCTGATTAAAAGAAGCGGCTTCACTGATGACTTTGCCGTGAAGCTTACTGTGGCTGCAAACCAGTTCATCGCACACAGACAGTCAACAGGCTATGACACTGTACTCGCCGGACTTCCTTGGTTTACAGACTGGGGCCGTGACACTATGATTTCATACACCGGCCTGACACTTTGCACCGGCCGTTTTGAAAAAGCTCACGATATACTACTGACCTTTGCCAAGTACTGTAAGGACGGGCTCATCCCGAATATGTTCCCGGACAGCGGACTTGAGCCTCTCTACAATACTGTAGATGCATCACTGTGGTATTTTTATGCTGTCTACAAATATCTTGAATATGTGTCCACTCCCGATGCCTATGAATTTATAAAGAAGGATATTTATCCATGCTTAAAGGATATCATATCTACTTATAAAAAAGGCACTGATTTTTCCATATATATGGACACGGACGGGCTCATTCATGCCGGAAGCGGACTCGACCAGGTAACATGGATGGATGTTCGTGTCGGTGACTGGGTTGCTACGCCTCGTCACGGCAAGCCTGTCGAGATAAATGCA
>OLIY01001866.1_pt1 | contig 12528 bp, 9 predicted proteins | sample 1601431 | NCBI WGS metagenome assembly OLIY01 (sample SAMN04168659, study PRJEB22393) | human gut metagenome | biome: human gut microbiome; feature: stool | host: Homo sapiens | collected 2014-05-12
GGAATGTCGGGGGATTTACCAACGGGATGTTCTATGCCGATGGGAATATCGGAATTATTGAGGATGTGGAAGCATTGGAGGACGGTTTCAAAGCCTGTAGGCTGTTGCTTTGTAAAAAACGATCCGGACAAAACGGGAAGGCGGAGTGACATCTCCGGGCAGACCTAAAAATCCCGATCCTGCCCCAAAAGCAGTCAGCGTGAGGTTGCCTAGGGCGTGGGGGCTACTCCTCCCGAAAAAAGGTTTATGTAATTGTTTCGGTTGGTGAGCTGCCATCCGAATCCGGGGGAATTGGTCAATATTCCTACGGGGTTATCGTAAAAATGGGGGATGCCGTCTACAATTTCCAGTACTGCCTGTCTGTCGCTGGAGTCGCTTATGTGCCAGTGGACGGTGGAAGTGGAACCGGGCTTGTCCAGACCGATAATCCGGATGGAAGGAAGGGCTGTTTAACTTCGTCGACAGAAGAAAATAGTGCAAGCACAGCTTACCAGTTGCAGATTGTTGACAGTGCGGTTGTTTTCTGTCAGGTCGTAGGCGGAGTAGGTTCCGTTCCGGGGGAAATAGAAAAGGCCCGCAGAAAGCCCTGCTTCATTGAGTCCTTCGGCTATGAATCCTTTTTTGTATGATGGCCTGGTCAGTCCGGCCACACCGTATTTCGTTTGGAAGGTAGCTCCGTTGAGTCCTGTCGGCGTATAAGTTTTAATTTGTCTGCCTCTGGGGATAAACACCGGCGCCCCGTACTTTATGGCAATTGGAAAAATGGCTGGAGAAAAAAGGAACCACAGGAAAAGGTACAATTGTACACTAAAAACAAAGGGTTCATAAAGGGTTCACACAACGAAGGCCGCTCTTTCGGACAGCCTTCCGTTTGATAACATTCATACCTGTTCGTTCCAACATCATCCGTTTATCATCCCACCTTGCTCCGTACCCTCCGGATCAGCAGCACCCCTTCCATCACCGTCACGCTCACATACGAATCCTCCACAATCCCGGCTTCCCTCATCCATTTCCCTTTCAACTGTAAAAAAGGAACTTCCTTTCTTCCTTCCTCAAGTAAACTTTGACCTTTAGGTCATGTACCTCCGGTGTCTCCGTCCTGATCTCCACGGCCACCTCGGCCACTGCCGGGCTGATCACCTTCCTCAATACATTTCTCCTTTCCGGCATTTCTGCCCTGTTTTCCCTTATATCAATCTTTGCCATAACTTTCTGTTTTTAGGGGGTGAATAACTAAGCCACTGCGTTTTTAGCCTTTATCATCATAATTTCCTCCAGCTCGCTGCTTATCTGCTCATAATAGTACAGCTTTTCCGAAATCAAATGGCCAAAACGATCCGATTTTTGCCGCCATTACCGTCCATTTTCCGATAGCCCAGCCAACCCGTTCTTTCTCCTCCTGGCTGCACCCGCCATGAATGATATAATAATGACAAGCCCTTTGAATTTCCGCCAGTCCGTCCACGAACATTCCAGCGTCCCCAACAGCGTTTCCATCATTCCCGTATCATCTTGCATAAAATCCAGCACATCCCTGTAATTTGAATAATTTTTTTTGCTCGCCAAAGCATGTTTCCCGGTTATTTTAAACAGCCTTGCCAATCGCTTCTGACTTTTCGTCAGTCGTTGCGGCCCCCTTGTTTTTCTCTGGTGTTAAAGCAACGGTACTCATAATTTTTGATATTTGGAGTGAGGGCGGAAATAAAAAGACGGTTCCGCCTTTCCCGTTGCTTAACAATCAGTAATAAAGACAGGATTAAGCAATTAGTAGAAACAATTTGTGCAGAACGTATTGATATCACAGTAAATTATGGAGATTGGTTTGCGATAGGTTGTATATTGGCAGGGATGTTTGAAGAGGAGGAAAAAAATTGTTTCATGCAATCGGACAATTTTATCCGGATTATAAGAGAGAGGAAAGCAATAATGAATATTTCAAATGTATGAAATATGGGCGTGATTATATTACTATAAGACGGAGAAGATATTTGATATAGTGAGAAAATATGGATTGGATTTCTGAATTATTAGGGAGATATAGCCTCATCCCCAGACTTCTTTGGAGTATGGCTAATTTATTGAATCCTTCAGTTTGCATGCAAATTGCATGTGTAAGAAAAAAGAAAAGCAGTTACATTTTGTTGCAACTGCTTGATTTTTAATGTGGTCCCACTTGGGCTTGAACCAAGGACTCCCTGATTATGAGTCAGGTGCTCTAACCAACTGAGCTATGGGACCTGCATTTTTCATGCACCAAAAAACCGCGAATCTTTTGACGGGTGCAAATATAGGGATAAATTTCTGTTTTATACAAAAGATGTAGGAAAAAAATGTTATTTTCGTTGGATGGAAATGGCCTGGTCGGTGGGGTGAATGTTTTATCGGGTAGATTTAGAGAACTATGAAAATTTGTTTGCTGGTTATTGGGAAAACAGATGCGGATTATATTCGGGCGGGAATTGAAGAATACGAAAAACGGTTGAGGAAATATGTGGGGTATGAGATGAAAGTCTTGCCGGATGTCAAGAATACCAAACATATGAGTGAGGCATTGCAAAAGGAGAAAGAAGGTTTGTTGCTATTGGAACAATTCTTGCCGACCGATTATGTGATTTTGCTGGATGAACGGGGAAAACAGTACGGTTCCGGCGAATTTTCTGCTTTTTTGGCACAAAAGATGCTGAATGGGATAAAGCGGTTGGTTTTTGTGATCGGAGGACCTTATGGTTTTTCGGAAGCGGTCTACCGAAAGGCTGATGAGCTGTTGTCTTTATCGAAAATGACTTTCTCGCATCAGATGGTCCGGATGATTTTTGCCGAGCAGATTTATCGGGCGATGACCATTATGAAGGGAGAGCCTTATCATCATGAATAAAACCGGGAAGTAGAATAAATGAGCATATGAAGCGGAAGGCGTTTATCGTTTTGTTTGGTGCTGTGTTGTTGCTGATGGCGACAGCGCTGACGGAATATCTTTTCTATCGGCAGGATGAGAATACCTGGGTGGAACGCTTCGAAAGCCGTTTGCATGAACAGGAACGCAAAGCGGATCATTTATTGGCGACTTTTAGAGACAGCGTAGATATCGACTCCGAGGAATGGGAGGAGGATCTTATCTTTGTCGGGATTCGGGAGGGCAGGGTTTTCTTTTGGACGAACGAAATTATCGGAGATCGGCATTTATCCGAATTGCTGACCAGTGGGAGAAATTTTACGAAGATCGGAAATACCTATTACGAAATCCGGAGGAAAAGATATAAAGATATCGATTATTATGCCTTATTGCGGATCAAAGACGACTATCCCTATACCGGTAAATACATCAAAAACAATTTCGGAAAGTTTCTGAATATTAGTGAAGAGAATATCGGGCAGGTAGAAATCTCTACAGTCACCGTCGAACAGGGACATTTGATCACCGATAAGGACGGTATGGGCTTGTTTTTTATCGTTTATGGCGATCATTACAAAGAACGGGCTTCCAATTATCTGTTGCTTTCTTTCTATCTGCTGTTTTTCCTGAGTTTGTTTTATGTGTATGATCTGGTATTGAAACATACGGATTGCTGGAAAAGACAACTCCTTTATTTTGCCGGATTTATATTATTTCTGGCCGGTTTGCGCTATTTTATGCAAGCCTTTCGTCTGCCTCCTACTATTTATCGTCTGCCGATTTTCGATGAGACTTTTTCTAAAAAAATATTTATTACTTCTATCGGTGATTTATTATTGACTACCTTCTGTATTTTTCAGGTTTGTTATATCACTTTGTCGAATATCCGGATTAATTACCAGGATGAGAAACTGTTGCATTATCGTTACCTTTTCACTGGTGGGATTATTTTTCTGATTTTTCTATATGTCGATTTCTTCAATTTTTCCATCGATCTGGTGGTGGAAAATATGGATATTCATTTGAATATCGCGCAGTTGGTACCTGTGGGGCTCTCTTCTATTCTTTCGTTTGTCGCGATTATTATGGGAGGATTGGTGATCGTGATCACTATCTATGGTGCTGTTTCTGTTTTCTGGCACATGATGTCGTTCATAACGGTGATTAAAGTCGTCACTTACATGTGTGTTCTGTTGAGTCTGGTCAGTTATATGTTCAGTTTATATACGAACTTCTGGGATTGTTTTTTTATCTGGATCGTTACGGTTTTACTGGCTGTTAACAGGTATTTATTGAAGCGGGATATACAAAGAAGTATTTATATCCTTGTCATATTTTTATTATCCATCTACGTGGTGATGGTGACTAAAAAATATGAAAGCTATAAAGAGCAACGCCAGCGTATGAACTATGCCACCGAGCTGATAGAAGAAAGGGATTATAATTTCGAAAAGCGGTTGGTGGAGATCGATCGGGTCATACGCGGTTCGGAGGAACTGAAAGGATGGATCGAGGTTGGTGAGGAACAGGAAGCGGAAGCTTTGTTGAGTGGAGAGCTATTGGATTTGAGAGGATATAATTATTCTTGCGAAATCACTTTTTGCCGTGCCGGTGACAGTCTTTGGCTGACCGATACCCGCGAACAATGGGGATGCCGGGAGTATTTCGAATGGATTATACGTAAAAACGGGCACCGGATCGACGACTCCGGTTTCTATTCCATCGGTGTTTTCGATGGATATGTCACTTATATCGGGCGATATCGTTTCGGGGAAGTAAATCTTTATCTTCGTTTCGATGCAGTCAAGGACGACGAAGGCATAGGGTATCCGCAAATCCTGTCCCGTAAATCTGCCGATGGGAAAGAGGACGGTTATTTTTACTCCTATGCTAAATATAGCTACGGGGAGTTGGTGTCTTCTTCGGGAAATTTTGTGTATTATAAAAAATTATCGGCATTCGGTAAAGATGCCCGTAATTTCGACCTGTTCAATAAAGACAAATATTCGCATATGCTGATCCCTGTGGACAACAACAGTACCCTGGTCATCAGTTTGCATGAGAATACTTTCGCTCTTTATTACATGAATGTGTTGTATGCTTTCTTCGTTTGTATATTGCTTTCTTCCTATGGTTTGTTTTTTAATGTCAACCGGAATATCAATTTCAGGCAAGGTACATTGAGGGCCCGGATAAAAAACAGTATTATATCTTTGATTTTTATCCTTTTTGTTATCCTGACAGCCTTGAGTATTTATATGAATACCGTGAGTTTTAAAGGGCGGCATAATGCTAAAGCGATCGAATTGCTGAAATATGTCAATAAAGAATTAGAGCGTTTGCCTTGTGTGGATGCCCGTAAATGTCCCGAAGTTACGGGCCGGCTATCCGATATGTCCGAATTACTGCTGATCGATATCAATATTTATTCCAGACAAGGGAAATTGATAGCTACTTCGCGCCCGGAAATTTTTGAATATGGATTCGAGGGTACTTTGGTCGATCCTGAAGCCTTGAAACAGATCGAAAAGCTCGGGGTGACCAGTTATATCGCAAACGGGAAAGTGGGCGAACTGACTTATATGTCGGCTTATATGCCGCTGGTATTGGACAATGGAAAATCTTATATACTGAATATCCCTTATTTCGCTCAAAATGACGAACTGAATCTGGATATTATTATTATGGTAGTCATCACGGTGAATATCGCTATTGTGATGATGGTCCTGGCTTTTATTTTATCCGGTTTGGTGGCGGAACGTGTTACCCGGCCTTTGCAGATGCTGAACGATAAATTGAAGAAAATGCATGTCGGAGGGAAAAATGAGAAAATTGTTTATAACCATGCCGATGAAGTCGGCCGCTTGGTGGAAGAATACAACAATATGGTGGATAAGCTGGATGAAAGTATTGTGCAGCTGGCAAAATCGGAAAGAGAGAGTGCCTGGCGTGAAATGGCGCGGCAGATTGCTCATGAAATTAAAAATCCGCTGACTCCGATGAAGTTGAATATCCAGTTTATGCTGCGTTCTTTGCAGATGGAAGATACGGAGAAATTTAAGGAACGTTTCAGAGCCGTTTCCGGCATGTTGATCGAGCAAATCGATAATATGGCTGCCATTGCTTCTGCTTTCTCTGATTTTGCCAAGATGTCCGAGGCACATAATGAGACTTTCGAAGTAGATGAGTTAGTACGCAACTGCTCGTTACTTTTCAAAAATAATACAGAAGAATTGGAATGTGATGTGGAGGAAGGGATCCGGATATTGGCCGACAGGGAACAGATGAGGCGGGTGTTGATCAATCTGTTGAAAAACGCAGAACAGAGTATCCCCGAAGGCCGGCAGGGAGTTATCAGGATCACGGTCCGTAAAAAAGAGGGGAAAGTGGAAATCCGTATCCGCGATAATGGGCAAGGTATACCGGAAAATCTTCGGGAGAAAATCTTTCAGCCGAATTTTACCACTAAATCCAGTGGCATGGGATTGGGGTTGGCTATCTGTAAACGGATTATCGAAAGTATGGGCGGGGAGATCGGTTTTGTGAGCGAAGTAGGGGTCGGTACGGAATTTTTCATTATATTGGATATTGTAAGAGCATAATTTCAAATTGGTGTCGTCTATGATTTGGGTGTGGATTTTGATTGGATTTGTCGTGGGGGAAGGGAGTATGGCCGGAGTGTGGTATTGGATGGAGAAAAAACGGAAACGGCAAAAGGAAGTTCAGGATAAAGGCAGGGTAGTGATTCCGCTCCGGGATATGGTACAGTTGGCTAATATCAATACGGCGATGGATGTCGGTTATCTGATGCTGGAGTATAAAATAAATCTGAAAATTCCTGAGTTTTATGACAAGTATATGAATCTGGTCAAGAAGCAGAAAGAATTGTATTTTAGGGAACTGATCGAGATTTTTAGTCACAATAAAAAAGAATATGTCCGGGATTTATTGGATAAATACGCCGGATTTTCTACTCAGGATGTGTTGTTATTACTGATGTGTGAAATGCAGTTGGATAATAAAACCATGGCCCGGATTATGGGGCTGACTTTGGAAACCCTGAAAAAACGCAAGACCCGGATGCGGATAAAAATGCGGACGGCCTCTCCTGTCACTTTATAGGCAGGAGTTGCCGGATACGGGTTGCGATGGTTTCCGGGCGGATATCTACCATACATTGCTGGTAAACACTTTTTTTACATTTCCCGCTTCCATCTTTCGTACATGGCCGGCACGACAAGGCGGTCTCGAATATCTCGGCGGTCGGACCGGTGGGAAAACCGAAAGCGGTCGGGCCGATAAGGGCCAGAGTCGGGATTCGGAAGAGATCGGCGGCATGCATGAAACCGGTGTCGGCACTGACGACGATATGGGAACGGTGAATGAGGTAGCAGGATTCCAATAAGGTTGTTTTACCTGCCAGGTTTTCTACCCGTTCAGGAGCTTCGGTCCTGATTTCTTCGCAGAAGGTATCGCCCGGACCCGCCAGGATCAGAAAGTGGTATTCCGATAGTAAGGTGATCAGCTTTTTCCAATGTTCGACCGGCCATCTTTTCTTTATCCAGTTGGCAGAAGGGACAAGGGTAATCGTATGGGCCTGTATACGGGAATTCAGCTTTTCCGGGAAATTTTCCGGGAAATACCAGTCGTCGTAAGTATCCGGGAAACGGTCGATCCCCCATTTTAAAAGTGGTTTCCGGTAAGAAACGACACCCCGGAAAGGCCAGGGAAACCGATTGATACCCCAATTGAAAAGTAAAAACCTTTTCCAGCGTTCTTTGCTACGCAGGGTGAAATGCGGACCTTTGCTCCACCAGGGTAATAATTTTAGTCTTAAGATATTAGACCGGATATTACTATGGGCGTCATAAATATAATCGTAATGCTCCTCCCGGAGTTGCCGGGCGATTTTTAACAGGCCTTTAAGGCCGAGTGCTTTATCGAAAGCCCATATTTTACCGATGCGCTTGTCCATGGCCAGGAAAGAAGACATATCTTTTCGGGCGATCCAATGGATTTCTGCATCGGGAAAATGTTCCCGGATACCGTCGATGATTCCCATACATTGAATGATATCGCCTATCGAGCTAAAACGGATGATCAGAAATTTGGGCATAGTTAATCGTTATTAAGAATGAGCGAACATAAAGTACGGATGCCGGTTTCCAGAGCGGCTAGGTCCGGGAAAAATTCGGGGGTATGCAGTTTCCCCGCCGGGTGGGTAGTCGAACTTACGCCCAAGCGGATGAATGTTGCAGGGAGGAGCTGACTGTAACGGGCGAAATCTTCTGTGGTCATGCGCCGGCCCAACCGGATTACCTGCTTTTCTCCGAATTCTGTTTTTAATATGCCGATCGCTTGCTCTGCTTTTTCCGGTTGGTTATAGAGGCAGGGATAGCCATCGGTTATTTCTATCGCCGGTTGGGCTCCCATACTTTCGGCAATCGCTGTGGCTATCCGGCGGATACGGGTTTTAGCCTCCTGGCGCCAGGTTTCGTCGAAAGTGCGGAAAGTCCCTTCTAGCCGGACTTCTTTGGGGATGATGTTCATCATGCTGTGGCATCTGAAATGACCGAAAGTCAGGACGGTAGGAATGAAGGGAGAGGCGTTCCGGCTGGTAATCTGCTGCAGAGCCACGACGATATGGGAAGCGATCAGGATCAGGTCTGCCGATTGGTCGGGTAAGGCGGCATGTCCTCCCGGGCCGTGCAGGGTGATGGATATCTCGTCTCCCGAGGCCATATATTGACCCGGACAGATGCCGAGCTGGCCGACCGGAAGGTCCGGTTCTGCATGTAAAGCGATGATCCACTCCGGAAGATGGGTTTGGAAAAAAACATTTCCGATGATATCCCGGGCTCCGCCGGGCAAAACCTCTTCTCCGTGTTGGAAGATGAACATCAGGTTAAAGGGCAGTGACCGGGTGGCCAGTATTTCTGCCGTTCCCAATAAGACGGCCGTGTGCAGATCGTGCCCACAGGCATGCATAATGCCCGGGTTACGGGAAATAAGAGGATGATCTTCCTTTTCGGAGATCGGCAGGGCGTCGAAGTCTGCCCGTAAGGCAATTGTCCGGGAAGTGTCTCTACCGGGCAGAAAACCGATGATCCCTGTCGGGCCTGCGTTGGTATACTGAATTTGCAGGCAGTCAAGAGTACGGCGGATATAGGCTGCGGTCTGTTCTTCTGCAAAGCTTAGTTCCGGATGTTCGTGCAAATAGGTATAATGCATTCGGGCATTCGTGAGCAGCTCAGGGGGTATATTTATCATAAAGCTTTATTTACAATTCAAACTATATTTTCAGGTGGTTTTGAGCTAACGAAGTTAAAATTTATTCTTGAATCATCGAAATCCTCGGTAAAAAGAATTATTTTCGTATTCCGAATTCATAAAAGAGAATTTGATGTATGTATATTTTTGAGTGAGTGTATGTTGTTTTATGCTAATTTTTGTGATATGAAAGTGCTTTTATCGATTGTTTTTCTGTTTGCCTCTTTGGCAACTTTTTCGCAAGCAGTGATCAACTTCAGTAACCGGGCACATGATTTCGGGACGATTAAGGAAGTGAATGGAGCTGTTTCTTATGATTTTGAGTTTGTGAATGCCGGGACTGCTCCGATATTGATCAAAAATGTAGAATCTTCGTGTGGCTGTACTTCTCCGCAGTGGAGTAGACAACCGGTTTTACCCGGACAGAAAGGGTTTGTGAAGGCTACTTTCGATCCGAAAGACCGGCCGGGATTTTTCGATAAGACAATAACGGTATATTCGAATGCTAAACCGACCGTAGTGGAACTGAAGATTAAAGGTACAGTCGAGGGGAAAGCCCGGACAGTGCTCGATGATTATCCTTATGAGCTGGCTTCCGGTTTACGTTTGCCTTTGGAGCATATCTCTTTGATGAAAGTGCACAAAGGAGAGGTGAAAAGTATGTCTGTGGGAGTTTTCAACAATGCCGGTAAATCAGTTGCCGTTTCTTTTACGGACTTACCGGCTTATATTAAAATGGCTATCGAGCCTCAGCCTATTCCCGATAAAGGGAAAGCGACGATCAAGGCGGCCTATAATACGGCGATGAACGGTGAATATGGATTGAATAAAGAGCAGGTGACGATGGTGGTCGAGGGGAAAAAATACACCTTGCCGGTTTCGGTCTTCATCGAAGAAGACTTTACAAATATCGATCCGGCGACAGCCCCTCGGATTGAAGCGGACAAACGATATCATAACTTCGGGCATACTCCTGCCGCTCAAGCGGTTTCCTGTACTTATCAGATAAAAAATACCGGCCAAACTCCTTTGACGATTCATCGTATATATTCTAACGATGAGCGGGTAACTGTCGAAATGACCCGGAAGGAACTGAAACCGGGAGAAGCGGCTGCTTTGAAGGTGAATACGAAATCAGGAGCCGATGCCGGGAAGGTGACTTGTTTAATCAGTGTGATTAGTAATGCACCTGCCAATCCTGAGTTGACTTTACGTTTTTACGGAAATATCGATTGAAATTATTAATATATTAGTTATGAGAAAACAAATCCCCAACCTGATCACTTGTATGAATGTTATTTCCGGTACGCTGGCTATCTTTCTGGCTATGTACGGACTGTTGACCGCTGCTGCTATCCTGATCCTGGTGGGGATGGTTTTCGATTTTTTCGACGGGATGACCGCCCGTCTGTTGCATGTCAAGTCGGAGATAGGGAAAGAACTCGATTCGCTGGCCGATATGGTCAGTTTCGGGGTTGCTCCTGCTATTCTGGCGTATTTTCTGATCGTTAGAGAATTACCGGGAGGTGATTTCCTGCATTTTGCCACCTGGACGCTGGGGCAGCAGATTACAGCTGTCATGCCGGTCGTGATCGCTCCTTTCTCGGCTTACCGCTTGGCTAAATTTAATCTCGATGTACGTCAGGCCACTTCGTTTATCGGTATGCCTACGCCTGCTAATGCATTGTTTTGGGTATGCCTGGTTTTCGGAAGTTATTATACTCCGGAACTCTATATGACCTTGTTCGGAAAGCCGGGGGTATTGGCAAGCAGTGCCCTTATCCTGTCTATTCTTTTGATCAGTGAATTACCGATGTTTTCGTTGAAGATTTCGGGATTCGGCTGGCGGGAGAATAAGATTCGTTATTGCTATTTTATATGTTTGATTATATCGGCAGGTATTTGGGGAAAGGGGATTCTCATTTTTATCATCCCTCTATATATCCTTTTTTCTGTCGTAGAGGCTTTGATAAAAATTACCACTTCAAATCGTTGACCGGATCGTAGTCGACGTAGTCTTGCGAAGGGGAAATTACTTTGTTACAAGTGATTTTTCCGGATGCAGATGACTGAATAGCAGGAATGACCGGTTGTACGCCGGAACTATTCACATCCCGGTTCGGATCGGAAGCCGTGTGGAAGAAATCCAGTTGGGTAATGATGACGATACCTGCGATAGCTGTCGCTCCTAGAGCATATTTCAAAAGACGGTGCAGAATATTACCGGAAGATTCTAAATTGATATATTTGGGAATATCCGGGGTTTGGGTTGACCTGCTGGTACCCGATACGGCGGGTTTTATTTTATCGGATAAAACGACCTTCGCCACTGGAAGTGGCTCCATTCCTAAGGTTTCTGCAAAAAAATTATGTTTTCCGGGTTCGAAAATGATATTAAAACGGCGGTCTGTAAAAAATACACCGATGTCTCCGAAAGCGATCCGTTGTCGTTGGTTTAGCCGAATTTTCAGGTCTTCGCAGAAAAGCATCAGCTGGGAAGTGGCCTTCTCATAGCTGATATTTTCTTTGCCGGCAATCCAACTGACCAACAATCCGTCATTGTGGGTCAGGTTACGGTTGAATAAAATATCCTTAGAGGGTGGGCAAATCAAACCACTCTCGTCGTCGATATAAGCACTTTTATAGTTGCAGATAAATCCCCCGAAGTCCGGAATGATTACGCAATCGTGTAAAAATAGCAAATCGGATATGTATTCAATAAATTTATGCATAGTACAAAAGTAAGAAAAAAACGGATATCCGCCAATAACCCGAAAAAATTAATTTCACCCTGTTGAAGCGACCGATTTTAATATTTTATTACTTACTTTGCATGAAATACAGAATAAAACAATAAATTTTTAGCCTTATGAAGATTTTTGTAACAGGGGGGACCGGCTATATCGGTTCGCATACCGTGGTGGAGTTGCAACAGAATGGATATGATGTCGTTATTGTGGATAATTTGTGTAATTCCAATATCGGCGTATTAGACGGAATTGAAAAGATTACAGGCATCCGGCCTGAGTTTGAACAGATCGATCTGACAGAAGGAGAACAGGTGCGCGATTTCTTTCGCCGGCATCAGGATATAAAAGCGGTTATCCATTTTGCCGCTTTGAAGGCTGTGGGCGAATCGGTGCAGAAACCTTTGGAATATTACCGGAATAACCTGAATTCATTAATGAACGTCATTGCCGGAATGCGTGAGTTCGGAGTAAAGAATCTCGTCTTCTCCTCTTCCTGTACGGTGTATGGACAAGCCGATGTTTTGCCGGTTACCGAACAAACACCCCGTAAACAAGCCGAATCTCCTTATGGAAATACAAAACAGATTAATGAAGAAATTATCCGTGATACAA
>OLIY01001869.1_pt1 | contig 12494 bp, 6 predicted proteins | sample 1601431 | NCBI WGS metagenome assembly OLIY01 (sample SAMN04168659, study PRJEB22393) | human gut metagenome | biome: human gut microbiome; feature: stool | host: Homo sapiens | collected 2014-05-12
GGCGGATGTCGTCGTACAGCTGCCGGGTCTGGGCCGACAGTTCTGCGGCGCACTCCAGATAATCCGCGGCCTGCACCAGCGCGAGCATCTCGATCGCCAGCACCTGATAGCCGTTTTCGATCACCTGACGGGTCAGCATCGCGGCGTTGGTGCCCATGCTGACGATATCCTGATTGTCGTTGTTGTTGGGTATCGAGTGCACGTACATCGGATTCGAAAGCGTCTGCGATTCGGCCGTGGTCGAGGTCGCCGTGAACTGCGCCGCCTGCGTCCACCGAATTGAACTCTTCGACGAGTATCTTCTCCGCCTGTTCGAGCGTTTCGAGCACCGGACCCAGTATCTGGGGCGTGCAGCGCAGCGAATAGTAGGGCTGCACCTTGTGCTTGAAGGTCGGAGCCTCTCCCGTGTCGCCGTTGTAAAGTTCCGTTTCGCGCTTGCGCAGGCGGCGGCTCGATGCGCATATTTCGCGCATCCGGCGGGCGATTTCGATCTGCCCGGCGTGGAGCTTGCAGGCGTTGAGCGGCTCGGCCATGAAGTCGTCGTACGATTCGACCACCTCGTTGAGCATCACCGAAGCCTTCACGGCCCAGTCGAGCAGGCGGCGGGCCTGCGCGAGGTTCACCATGCCGATTCCCGTCATCACGGCTGTGCCGTTGGTCAGCGCCAGCCCGTCGCGGATGCGGAGCCTGAGCGGCGTTATGCCGCACGCCTTCATCGCTTCGGCCGCGGAGACGGTTTCGCCGCGGAACGACACTTCCGATTCGCCGATCAGCGCCAGTGCGATATGCGCCAGCTGCACCAAGTCGCCGCTTGCGCCCACGCTGCCGTGGCGCGGCACGAGCGGGTAAATTTCGTTGTTGAGGAAATCGGCCAGTATCCGCACCACGTCGGGGTGTACGCCCGACTTGGCGTTGAGGAACGTTTGCAGCCGCGCCAGCATCGCCGCCCGCACGCAGATGTCGGGCAGTGCCTCGCCCGCGCCGCAGCTGTGCGAACGGATGATGTTGTACTGGAGGCTGTTCAGGTCGGCGTCGCCGATCCGGTACTGCGCCATGGGGCCGAACCCCGTGTTGATGCCGTAGATGACCTTTCCCTGCTCGAATTTCTCCAGGAAACGGTAACACGCCTCCACTTCGCGCAGCGCCTGGTCGTCGATCCGTATTGCGGTCTTGTTGAAAATCCGGGCGTTTATGGTATTTAGGTTCGAACGTAGCATTTTTTGAGCCGATTTATGGCTCCAAAATTACAAAAACTATCTCAATAAATATTTATAAGTTTGTTTTTTTGTTTATATCGTCGGACGATGCGTCCGGGCGCCTAAGGCTGCGGGCGGCATCCGTGCCCCGGAAAAACAGCGGAGGGCACCATCGGGTGCCCTCCGCCGCCAAGGCATATCCTGCGTGTTATTTCACGCCGAACTTGTAGATGCAGACCTGCGTATAGGTCTCCCCGGGGCGCAGTACCGTCGAGGGGAAATTGTCGTGGTTGGGGCTGTCGGGGAACTTCTGCGTTTCGAGCGCCAGCGACTCGCGGTAGCGCTGCGGCTTGCCGTATTTGCCGATGCTCTTGCCGTCGAAGAAGTTGCCGCTGTAAACCTGCAGTCCGGGCTGGTCGCTCAGCACCTCGATGGTACGTCCCGAGGCGGGTTCCCAGACCGTGGCGACCTGCTCGATGCCGCTTTCGGTCTTGCGGTCGATCACCCAGTTGTGGTCGTAGCCGCCGCCGTTGCGCAGCTGCTGGTTGTCCGCTCCGATGCGCTCGCCGATGGCGTGCGGCTCACGGAAGTCGAACGGCGTACCCTCTACCGGGGCAATCTGGCCCGTGGGGATCAGCACCGAGTCCACCGGGGTGGTGTGGCTGGCGTTGATCGTCATCACGTTGTCGAGCACCGTGCCGTTGCCTTCGCCCTTGAGGTTGAAGAACGGGTGGTTCGACATGTTCACCACGGTCGGTTTGTCGGTAGTGGCCTTGTAGTCGATGCGGAACTCGTTGTCGGGCGTGAGCGAGTAGGTCATCTCGATATCCAGGTTGCCCGGGAACCCGTCCTGTCCGTCGGGATGGAGGTAATGCAGCACGAGTTTGTCGTCCGAGGCCGATACCACGTCCCATACCACGCGGTCTACGCCCAGGAGCCCGCCGTGCAGCGTCTGCCCGTTATTGTTCACCGGCAGGGTGTATTCCGCGCCGTCGAGCGTGAAGTGCCCCTTTGCGATGCGGTTGGCGTAGGGGCCTACCACGGCGCCGAGGAACCGTTCGCCCGTGTTGTCTATGTAGCGGCCGATGTTTTCGTAGCCCAGTACGATGTCCTCGTAGCGGCCTTCGCGGTCGGGTGTCCAGAGCGATACGACGCGGGCGCCGTAATTGGTGACCTGCATGGTGATGTCGCCCGCATGGAGCGTGTAGAGTGCGACGGGTTTGCCGTCGACGGTGGTCTGGAATGCCTCTTCGGGCAGCAGCGGGAGTTCCGTTTTCTGCACGCCGCACGCAGCCAGCAGCGACATGCCGAGTAGGATAAGCGATTTTTTCATCGGTTTCGGTTTTTTTAAGTTTTTTCAGCACGTAAAGTTATACGATTCTGGCGAAAAACGTGCGCTGCGGCCCGGTTTTTTGCCGGAGCCCGTACGGTTTCGGCACGCTTTCGGACATTTGCGGCGTATATTGGAGGGATTTTGCTATTTTTGTCCGGGACATCAGCCCGCTCCATGAAACAGAAGCAGATATTTACGTTCCGCGACGCGGAGAAACAGGTCGCCCCCGCGGCCTTTTCGATCATGCTCAAACCGGCGGGCTCGGCCTGCAACCTCGACTGCCACTACTGCTACTACCTCGACAAGGCGGTGCAGTACGGCGGCCGCCAGGCCGTGATGGACGACCAGCTGCTGGAGCTCTGCATAAAACAGTACATCCGGGCCAATGAGGTCGACACCGTGCAGTTCTGCTGGCACGGCGGCGAGCCGTTGCTGCTGGGACTGGATTTCTACCGCCGGGCGATGGAGCTGCAGCGCAGGTACGCCGACGGCAAACGGATCGAGAACACGTTGCAGACCAACGGTACGCTGGTCGACGAGGCGTGGTGCGACCTCTTCGCCGCCAACAATTTCCTGGTCGGCCTCTCGCTCGACGGGCCCGGGGATATCCATGACGCCTTCCGCCTGACCAGGGGCGGCAAACCGACCTTCGAGCGCGTGATGCGGACGGTCGGGATGTTCGGGCGCAGCGGCGTGGAATTCAATACGCTGAGCGTCGTGAACCGGTGCTGCGAGGGGCGCGGCGGGGAGATCTACCGCTTCTTCCGCGACGAGGTGCACAGCCGCTTCATGCAGTTCCTGCCCGCCGTCGAACACGTCGTCGGCAAACCGGGACACCACCGTCCGCTGATCGTCCCGCCCGGACATGAAGGAGCGCGGCTGGCCGGCTGGTCGGTCTCGGCCGAAGGCTACGGGCATTTCCTGTGCGATGTGTTCGATGAGTGGGTCGTAAGCGACGTGGGGCGCTGTTTCGTGCAGTTGTTCGACGCCTCGCTGGCGCAGTGGTGCGGTGTGCGGCCGGGCGTCTGCTCGATGGGCGAGACGTGCGGCGACGCGCTGGTCGTCGAGCACAACGGCGACGTCTACCCGTGCGACCATTTCGTCTACCCCGGGTACAGGCTGGGCAATATCCGTGAGACGCCCCTTGCCGAGCTCTACCGCTCGCAGAAACGCCGCGAATTCGGGCTGGATAAACGCAACACGCTGCCCGCCGAATGTCTGCGGTGCAACTACTATTTCGCCTGCCGGGGCGAATGTCCCAAGCACCGTTTCGCCCGCGGGGCCGACGGCAGCCCCAAGAATTCACTCTGCGAGGGGCTGAAACGTTATTTCCGCCACGTCGAACCCTATATGGAATACATGCGCGACCTGCTCGCGCGGCAACAGTCCCCGGCCTGGGTCATGCCTTTCGCCCGCAGGCGCATGGGGCTGATGTAGCCGTCCGTTGCCGATCCGGCGCCCCGGCATACACCTGTCCGGCCTTCCCCGCCTTCCCGGTTCTGCTCCTCCCGGCTTTGTGCCTCTCCCGGCTTCCCGTTTTGGCTCCCGGCGCGTTGGCTTGGCTTACCCGGTTCTTCGGTTCGGCCGTCCCAGCTTTCCCGGTTTAACTTTCCCCGGCCTCCCCGGCTGCTCCCGGGTTTCCTGCCGGCGTTTTCTTTCGTTTTTTGCGGAATACCCACAGCAGCGGCAGCCCGGCCGCGAGGGTCAGCCATGTCACTACGCCCAGCGCGTCGGTCACCCCCTCGACATAGGTTTGGGAGGCCGATACCGTTTCGTGCGCCGCATGGAAAGCCGTCCGGGCCGAGTAAACGGCTGTCAGGATGGCGATGCCGACGCTTCCAGCCAACTGTTTGATGCTGTTCGAGATACCCGCCGCAGCGGCCATGTCGTGCTGCGTGAGGTTCCGCAGCGAAAAGAAGTTCAGCGGGGCGAACGTGAGCCCCATGCCCAGCCCGCGGATGTAGAGCACGAAGAGGATGTGCCGGTGGGTGGTGTGGAGCGTGAAACGGCTGGCCAGCCAAAAGCTCGTCGCCAGCAGCAGGATGCCCGCCGCCGCGAGCAGCAGGGGTTTGACATAGCGCGTGAGGTAACCCGATACGGCCGACAGCACTCCTTGTATGAGCCCCACGGGCAGGAATACGCTCCCGGCCATCAGCGCCGTGTAGCCCAGCCCGCGCTGCATGTAGAGCGGCAGCAGGTAGGTGCCGCCCAGCATACCGATCGAGAAGAGCGTCAGCACGGCCATCGAAACCCCGAAGTTGCGCTCCCCGAGCAGGCGCAGCTGCAGCAGCGGCGCCGGGCTGCGCAGCTCCGTGCGGACGAAGTAGGCGAGCGCCACGGCCGCCACGGCGAAACAGCCGATCACCGTGGGCGAGGCCCAGCCGTCGTGGTTGGTCGGCGAGTTGCCCCGCGCCAGCGCATAGATCGCCAGCGGCATGAAGAGCGCGATGGCCACGAATCCCCGCCAGTCGAACGGGTGCCGCGCCGGGCTTTTCCATTCTTTCTGGATAAAGGCCGAGAGCAGGATGGCGAACACTCCCACGGGGACGTTCACGTCGAAGATTCTGTGCCAGCTGTATGCGTCGACCAGGTAGCCGCCCAGCAGGGGGCCGAACGAGATCGACGCGGCGGCGGCCATTGCCCACAGGCCGAGCGCCAGGCCGAGCTGCTCGGGGCGGAATTCGCGGGTCACGATCGCCAGTCCCAGTGACTGGATGATGCCGCTGCCGACGCCTTGCAGGGCGCGTGCCCCGATCAGAAACAGGTCGCCCGGGGCTTTGCCGCAGAGCCACGACCCGAGCGTGAAGAGCGCCAGCCCCAGAATATAGATGCGTTTGTTCCCGAAGCGGTCGGCGAACCAACCCGCCGAGGGGAGCATGACGGTCATGGTGATCATGTAGGCGGTGATGACCCATTCGGCCGTCGAGATGCCGATGCCGAAAGCCGACATGATGGCCGGCAGCCCGACGTTGACTACCGTCACGTCCAGCACGGCCATGAACGTCCCGAGCATGATCATGCCCAGGATCCACCATTTGTAAGCGTTGCTTTGCCGGATATGTTCGCCGAGGGTCGCCATCGGCGGGCGATACGTCAAAAAAAATGCCATGCTGCCGATGCCTGCCGCATGGAATGCCCGTCCTTCTGCGTTTTTCTTTCCCGGGCTTCTCTGCTTCCCCGGGTACTGCTCCCGCTCCCGCCGTCCGTCCCGTTGCGGTAGCGGCCCGAAAAAGGGGATGCCGCTTTTTGGCGGCATCCCCGTACGTGCAGGCCCTGTAAGCCGGGTTCTGTTCCCGGGGCGAACCCCGGGCCCCTGTCATTTATCTAGGACGGCAGTCTCCTGCCGCCTCAAGCAACCTACCCCCCGGCATCGGGCGAGCAACCCTTAATTGCCGGTATACACGGTCTTGCAACCCGCGAGACGTACTGCCGGGCGGCATCGCTGCCCCCGCGGTGGGCTCTTACCCCGCCTTTTCACCCTTACCCGCCGGGATTACGAAAATCCCCTGCGGGCGGTCGTTCTCTGTTACGCTCCTATACCCTCACGGATATCAAGTCGTTAGCTTGCGCGGTGCTCTGTGTTGCCCGGACTTTCCTCTCCCGGCCTCGGCCGGCAGCGACAGGGCGGGCCTGCCCCGCAAAGGTAATAAAATTCGGCGGATTCCCGCTCCGCGGTTGCGATTTCCGGACATAAGCCGGGAATATCCCGGCTTGCCGCCATGGTATTCGCGTCCATGCCGTGCCCGGGCTCCCGGCCTGTGCCGTGACGCATTCCCGCCGGGCGGCAGGGTGCTCCCCGAGGCGGCGGCAATACGCCGCCGTCCCCGGCTTCCGCCTTTTCCCTGTCGCCGGATACGGCGCTGCCTGCGCCGTATCCCCCGTTCCCTTTCGGCATACTCCGTCCGGACACACCGTATGCCCCGTACGGAATCTTTTTTGCAAATATTGGATAAAGTTGTATTTTTGCTTTGTCCCTCCGCCGTTCTTCGGGGCGGCGGGCCCGAAGAATATACCGGCCGATGGCAGATAACGCGCATACGATCGACATACACGACAACCGCACGGTTGTCGGATTGCTCCGTGCGGGGGATGAAAAATGTTTCGATGCGCTTTTCCGCCGCTATTACAAACCGCTCTGCACCTATGCCACGCGCTTCGTGCCGCCGGTACGCGCCGAGGAACTCGTCCAGGACACCCTGATGTGGGTGTGGGAAAACCGCACCTCGCTGATCCCCGAGATGCCGCTCAAATCGCTGCTGTTCACCATCGTAAAGAACAAGTCGCTAAACAGCGCCTTGCGCGACACGCTCAAGAACCGCATCATCCGCCAGCTGGCCGAACGCTACGAAGAGACGTTCGACGACCCCGATTTCTACCTCGAGGGCGAACTGGTGCAGCGGCTGACCGAAGCTCTGCGCAAAATGCCTCCTGAATTCCGGCAGACCTTCCGTATGCACCGCCTGGAAGGTATGACCCACAAAGAAATAGCCGTCCGCCTCAACGTCTCCCCGCAGACGGTCAATTACCGTATCGGGCAGACGGTTCGCCTGCTGCGCGAAGAGCTCAGCGATTACTGGCCGCTGCTCGTGCTGTTGCTGTGGCCTGACCTCTCCTGATAAGGAAATCTGAATTTTTTTTCGCCGTTCCGTTAGCATCCTTTGCTGACGGATTGTATTACTTTATAGACAAGCAAACAGCATGGCAAATTTCGAAATCGACGAAGAGGTATTGGTAGCCTTCCTCAAGGGCGAGCTGGACGCAGCGCAGGCGGCGGCCGTAGAGGCGTGGTACGACCGCTCGGCCGCAAACCGCAGGATGCTCGGCCAGGTCTATTATATATTATATGTCAGCGACCGTATCAACGACGCGGCCGGTATCGACGTCGAGCGTTCGCTCCGGCAGTTCAAGCGCCGCATGCACGCCGGACGCCGTATCTCCCTGCGCCGGAGCGCGGTGCGTATAGCCGCTGCGGCCGTGATCGCCGCGGTGCTCCTGGCCGGCGGGCTCACGACCGTGTTGCTTTCCAAGCGCCTGGCGCAGCCCGTGACCGTCGTCACCCAGCTGGGCGAGCGGTCGCAGGTGGTGCTGCCCGACGGGACGAAGGTGTGGCTCAATTCGTCGAGCAGCGTGGAGTACGTCGCCCCCTTCTTTTCGCGCCAGCGCCGCGTGAAGATGGAGGGTGAAGCCTATTTCGAGGTCGAGCACGACCGCCGGGCGCCGTTCGTCGTGTCGACCAACGGCCTGGACATCGAAGTCCTCGGCACGCGTTTCAACATCCGCAACGACGACAACGAGCATCGTGTCACCACCGTCCTGCTCGAAGGCGCCGTCAAGGCCTATGCTTCGGGACGCGAGCAGGCCTCGGTGCGCCTGCACCCCGCGCAGCAGCTGGTTTTCGACACCCGGACGCACGCCATGCGCCTGACCGACTGCCCCTCGGCCGAACGCTCGATCAACTGGATCGACGGCCGCTTCTGCTTCGAGCACGATACCTTCGGGGAGATCGTCGCCGAGCTCAAGCGCTACTACAACGTCGACATCCGCTTCATGGACAACCGGCTCCGCGACATGCGCTTCTCGGGCAATTTCCGCGTCGAGGACGGCATCTACCACATCATGTCCGTATTGCAACTGACCTATAAATTCAATTACAGGATCGCCGGCAACGACATCGAACTCTACGCAAACCCTGAACGATAACCGAATACGAACTTAAAAACCTTCGATCCGCCTATGGAAAATTAACGTCTCTTTTTTCCCGGATGCCGCACTTTTCGGCGGCCTGTTTCGACACCTAACCATTACACTAACCTAAAATCTGATCCATGAAAAAAACTAACCTTGCGACAGGCAGGGGAGGACGTGTTGTCGCTACATGTTTCCGTTGTCTGTTCGTTATCCCGATGCTGCTCCTGGGATGCTTCGGCGCCACCTCTGCCGCAGCACAGACGCAGCAAGCCCTCTCGCGTGTGAGCCTCGATGCCCCGGACGCGACGGTCATCACGGTTTTCCAGGCTATCCAGCAGCAGACGGGCTGTTCGTTCGTCTACAATACGTCGGACATCGACACCGACCGCAAAGTGAGCCTTTCGGTGCACGACGAACCGCTGCAGGCCGTGTTGGACAAGCTCTTCGCGGGCTCCGACATCGCTTATACCCTTCGGGACAAACACATCGTGCTCTCGAAGAAAGCTAAAAATTCCCCCCCCCACAGCGCTCAGGGCGGCGTTACCGGAGTCATAAAGGACGATAAGGGCATGCCCCTGGTCGGCGCCACCGTGCTTATCAAAGGTACGACAACCGGTGCTGCCGCCGACATCGACGGCAATTTCTCGCTTCCGCAGGCCAAACCGGGGGACACGCTCGAAATTTCGCTCATCGGCTATACCAAACAGGAGCTTCCCGTCTCGGGATCCGCCCCGTTGTCGGTGGTCATGCACGAGGACAACGAAGTGCTCGACGCCGTGGTGGTTACCGCCCTCGGCATCAAAAGGTCGGAGAAAGCGCTGACCTACAACGTGCAGGAGGTCGCGGGCGACATCGTCAACACGGTCAAGGACGCCAACTTCATGAACTCGCTTTCGGGCAAGGTCGCCGGCCTTCAGATCAACGCCAGCGCCTCGGGCGTGGGCGGTTCCACGCGCGTGGTGATGCGCGGCGTGAAGTCCATCAGCGGCAACAACAACGCCCTCTATGTGATCGACGGTATCCCGATGCCCGACCTGCGTTCGTCGCAGACCGAGGGCACCTACGAAACGCCCGACGGCGGCGATTTCGAGGGTATCTCGAACCTCAACCCCGAGGACATCGAATCCATGACGGTGCTTTCGGGCGCCACGGCGGCCGCGCTCTACGGTTCGCAGGGTGCCAACGGCGTGATCGTCATCACGACCAAAAAGGGCGAGGAGGGGCGTGTGCGCGTGAACTACGCCAACACCACCACCTTTTCGTCGCCGTTCGTCATGCCGCAGTTCCAGAACACCTACGGCACCGAAGCTACGGCACCGTCCATGAGCTGGGGTACGAAGCTCTCGACCCCGACCTCGTACGACCCCTCGGATTTCTTCCAGACCGGCTTCGAGGAGACCAATGCGATCTCGGTTTCGGGTGGTACGCGCGTGAACCAGTCCTATTTCTCGGCCGCTTCGCTCAATTCGCGCGGCATCATCCCCAACAACGTCTACAACCGGTACAACTTTACCTTCCGCAATACCACGCAGCTCATCAAGGACAAGCTGACGCTCGACCTGGGCGCTTCCTACATGCGCCAGTACAAGCGTAACCCGCTCGTGCAGGGCCTCTACCACAACCCGCTGATTCCCATTTACCTTTTCCCGCGCGGCGACGACATCTCCAAGTACGAGGTTTACGAGCGTTACGACGCCACGGCGGGCTATATGAAGCAGTTCTGGCCCCTGGAGTTCATCACCGGCGTCGAGAACCCCTGGTGGATTACCAACCGCGAGCTGTTCGAGAATACGGCGCACCACTATACGTTCAACGCCACGCTCAAGTGGGACATTGCCGACTGGATCACCCTCACGGGGCGCGTGCGCACCGATAACATGGTGATGAACTATACGCGCAAGATCTATGCCTCGTCCGACAAGCTGTTCGCTTCCGAATACGGCAACTACCAGAACAACAAGATCCACCACAACAACCTCTACGCCGACGCCCTGCTGTCGATCAACAAGAGTTTCTTCGACGACAAGTTCTCCCTGTCGTTCAACCTGGGTGCGAGCATCCTCGATGACAAGAACGACGGCGAAGGCTTCGAGGGCCACCTGGCCACCCTCGCCAACAAGTTCTCGGTCTACAACGTGGATATGAGCCATTCGCAGACCAAACCCTACGCCGACCGCTACCACGACCAGACGCAGGCCGTCTACGCCACCGCCCAGCTGGGATATAACGGCATGGTCTACCTCGACGTGACGGCGCGCAACGAGTGGGCGTCGCAGCTGGCCTTCACGCCCCATATGAACATATTCTACCCGTCGGTGGGCCTTTCGGCCGTCATCTCGTCGATGGCCGACCTTTCCAAAGCCGGCATTTCGTTCCTCAAGGTGCGTGCCTCCTATGCCGAGGTGGGTAACGCCCCGCAGCGGTTTATTACCGGTGTCAATACGCCCTTGCAGACGGGCGGTATCGTTTCGTCGGACTCCTATGCCCCGGCTGTCAACCTTACGCCCGAGCGCACCAAGTCGTTCGAAGTGGGCCTGAACGCCAAGTTCCTCGGCAACAAGATCTGGACGGACGTGACCTATTACAATACCAACACCTACAACCAGCTTTTTAGCTACGATGCACCGCCCAGCACCGGCTACAAACGGGCATATATCAATGCCGGCAAGGTCAACAACTGGGGTATCGAAGCGGTCGTGGGTTACAAGAACAAGTGGCGCGACTTCTCGTGGTCGACCAATGTCAACTTCTCGATGAACCGCAACGAGGTGAAGGAGCTGGTTCCCGAAGGCACGCGCGACGTGGCCGGTAACCTGGTGACTGTCGACGAGGTGAACATGGACTACGGCGGCTACCGCATGAAGGTCAAAAAAGGCGGTTCGATCGGCGACTTCTACGTGACGGGGCTCAAGACCGACGACCAGGGACGCATCTATGTCGACCCCAATACCAATACCGTCACCACCGATCCCAATACGTGGCTTTACGGCGGCAATACCGAAGCCCGCTTCCGCCTGGGGTGGAACAACCGGTTCTCCTACAAGGGCGTGAACCTCGGCGTGCTGTTCGATGCCCGCATCGGCGGCCAGGGCGTTTCGGCGACGCAGGCCCTGATGGATCGCTGGGGTGCCTCGCAGGATTCGGCCGATGCCCGGGAAAACGGCGGTGTCTGGATCTCCGAGGATCAGAAAGTCCCCGATGCCAGGGTCTTCTACGCCAACAACGGCAACGGGCTTTCGATGCTTTCACACTACGTTTACAGCATGACCAACGTCCGCCTGCGTGAACTTACTCTGGGCTACGACCTTCCTTCCAGGTGGTTCAACGACAAGATCGGCATGACCGTGTCGCTCGTCGGCCGCAACCTGTGGATGCTCTACAACAAGGCGCCGTTCGATCCCGAGATCACCGCGTCCACGGGTACCTATTACCAGGGGCTCGACTATTTCATGCAGCCCAGCGCCCGTACCATCGGTTTCAGCGTAAGACTCCAATTCTAAAATTTCAGACCAATGAAACGATTCAATCATACAATAGGATTTTTCGCCGCTGCGGCGCTTGCCGCCTGTACCGGTGACTTCGAATCCTTCAACACCAATCCCGATGCGGTGCAGTCGGTCGACAAGAAGACCTACATCACCACCATGCAAATGGATGCCGTGATCCCGTGCAGCGACGTGGGGGCCAACGAGTTCCAGCGCGCCTGCAACCTGATGGGCGACGCCTTCGGCGGCTATCTCTCCCCGATCCAGGCCTTCAACGGCGGCAGCTATACCTGTACTTACGACCTCGACGGTACGGACTACAACAACGTGCCTTTCTCGGTGGCTTTCACCAATGTGATGCCTGCATGGCTCAACCTCAAGTACGCCTACCAGAACGGACAGGTTACCGACGATGTCTTTGCCGTTGCCGAGGTCATCAAGGTGATGGCCCTCCAGCGTACCACCGACATCTACGGCCCGATCCCCGTTTCGAATTTCGGCCAGACCGAAAACCCCTACGAATCGCAGGAGACCGTCTACAAAAACCTTCTCACGGATCTGAATGCCGCCATCGTGGTGCTCAAGGAGTATGCGGCCAATGCCGCCGACGCCAGGCCGTTGCAGAAGGTCGACGCCGTTTACCAGGGCGACTATACGAAATGGCTCAAGCTGGCCAACTCGGTCAAGCTCCGCATGGCCATGCGCATCCGTTTCGTCGAACCTACTTTTGCCCGAACCTATGCCGAGGAAGCCGTCAGGGACGGGGTGATGACCGCTTCGGACGACGGGGCG
>OLIY01001873.1_pt1 | contig 12455 bp, 6 predicted proteins | sample 1601431 | NCBI WGS metagenome assembly OLIY01 (sample SAMN04168659, study PRJEB22393) | human gut metagenome | biome: human gut microbiome; feature: stool | host: Homo sapiens | collected 2014-05-12
CATGGGGCAGGTCTTGGACCTGTATGTGCGCCCCGGCATTGCGGTGTACGACCATGCCCGCAACGGCCGCAGCACCAAGAGCTTTTACGACGAGGGCCTGTGGGCCCCGGTGGAGGCGGCCCTGTGCCCGGGCGATTTGCTGCTGATGCAGTTCGGCCACAACGATGAAAAGTCCGAAGACCCCACCCGCTACGCCGCGCCTGATCAGTTTGCCGCCAACCTGCTGGCCTACGCCCACGCCGCGCAGGCCAAGGGCGCGCTGCCTGTGCTCATCACGCCGCTGGTGCGCCGCCGCTTTGAGGGGGGCATTTTGGTCCCGACCCACGGTGCTTACCCCGACGCTGTGCGCCTGCTGGCCGCGCGCGAGGACCTGCCGCTGATTGATTTGAGCGCCGCATCCACCAAACTGGTGCAGGAGATGGGCGAGCCCTCCAGCCGCGAGCTGTACATGGTCTTTACCCCGAACCTCTACCCCAACTACCCCGACGGCAAGGAGGACAACACCCACCTGCGGTACCTTGGTGCAGTGCGTTTCACAGGTCTGGTCGCCGCCGGCCTGCAAGCCTTGGGCGGCCCGTATGCCGATGTGCTGCTGGGCACCCCCGAGAGGGATAAGTACGACGGAAAAGGGTATGAGGGGTAAGACGAGCGGGGATTTTGCTGTCGTCTTTGAATCGCGTCTTAAATTAATCGTAAAGCGGCAGTCGCTCTCAGGATTTCACCAAGTGCAGAAGTTGTTTTTATTCTATCAAATAAATTGTCCGACCAGCATGGTCGGCATAGTATGTCCATGATTTTGGTGTTGCTCCCCTGCCTAGTTTTGGCGGTACTCCGAGATACGAACTTTCTGACGAAGCTGTCATGAATCTATTAATTACTTACTTGAAATGATGTGTATTCCATAAATGCGCAAGGCTATTTCAATCGCGACCCGGAGCGCGATGCCTTTTATCTCATCTCCTATCAGACTTGCAGGCGAATCAATGTGACGTGGCCAAGTCCCTACCCGGAAGTAAAAGCATTTGTGAAAGAGGCCACCCGTGTAGTCTATGATCAGGACAAAATCTGCTGGAATGGTGCACCGCTTTCGTCTGTAAAATCTTTCCACAGGGATACTGCGTGTTGAGTGTCCCTGATTTTTGACCACCATTTGACCACTGCTGTGCAAATGCCTTGTGAAATGCCGGAAAAGCCTGTTGTGACAACCAACAATGGGCTTTTTCTCGTTTTGGGCTCAACTGTGCAGAACCAATAAATTTTACGTTTCAACGCCGGTCTATACCGCCCTGTCGTAGTTCTCCGACCCGGAAGGCCAGAGGTTCGAATCCTCCCGGTCGCACCAGAAGCCTGTGACAAAAAAGATGTCGCAGGCTTTTTCTTTGCTGTATCGTCGAAAATTGGCAGTTTCACCACACAATTTTGGGACGCGGTTTTACAGTGTTGTCCAACCATTTTAGGGCGGTTTCCCCAACTTGATGCCCACTTTCCCTGCCGCTTTCTGGAATTTGGCAGGAGAAGGGGCAATTTTTTTGAGAAAAACAGAATAAATCCTGCTGTTTTCAGAATGTTTCAATTTCCCCGCAGCCAATTTCCCATTGGCTGCGGGGTTTTTCCGTTTTTTGCAGTTGCCGGCAAAATGGGAACTGCCCGCACTTTCATTCCGTTCCCCATTATGCGAATGTGTGGCGGGTTCTCAAATCGGATATCTTCTATGCGAAGACTGCAAATTTCTGATACACGTGTGGCGATGTCATACAATACGCATAACCCGTAAGGTCTCGCCGCCCTGCGTGCGGCGGGCAAAACGGTGCAGTGGACCATTTTTGTGAAAGGTACACACCGCGTTGTAACAAAATGTGATTATTCTTTCTCGCTTCGGTGCAAAGAAACAAAATGATACAATAAATTGAAAAAGGGCGGCCTTTTGTCATTGTGGAATACAAAGGAATAATCTATCATTAAATTGTTGGAATTGCACGAATTCGGGCTTTGTTGGTTGAGAATAACTGATGAAATGACAAGGAGGATAATAATGCTCAAGTCTGTCCGTGTGAAAAATCCGGACGCAATTACGCTGCGAGACTGTTTCGGCGCAACGGCGCTGTCTACTGTAAATGGTCTGTGTACCGTGTTTATGTCCAGTATGTTTATGCAGTATATGACCGACTACGCCGGGCTGGGCGCTATGGGGGCGACCTTGGCTACATCGCTTCTTCTGTTTGCGCGGATCTTTGATGCCGTGGATGATCCCATTCAGGGATTTCTGATGGATCGCGGAAAACGGACCAAAATCGGAAAGTACAAACCCTTTTTTCTCCTCAGCATACTGCTGACCGGCATTGGCTGTGTATGTCTCTACTCGTTCCCGTCCGAGTTGGCGTCCAAGCCCGTACTGGTTGTTGTGTGGGTTATCGTTTTCTACTTTTTGTTTGATGTGGGAACATCCTTTTATAAGGACAATCTTTTGTTCCGAACGATGACCAATGATCCCAACGAACGTTCCAAGCTGGTTATCGGACCGCGGGTTTGGACCATGATCCTGGGCGTCGTTACGTCCGCCTTTACAGCTGTGCTGGTTGCGGTCAACGAACACGTGGGCAACTATCACGACTCGTTTGCCATCCTGATCACCGGTATTGTTGGTGCAGCGATGGTGCTCTCTCTTATTGGCTGGTTCCTTGTCAAGGAAAAGCACAGTGTGCAGGAAGAAGAGGCAGAGCCGGTAAAGTTTAAGGACTTCTTTCTTCTGTTCAAAGAGAACAAGCCGATGGTGGTCTACTATTTGAAAGGCATCTTTTCCGGTTTTATCTGGTCCCTTATTTTTGCCACGCCTGCGTATTACATAAAATGGGGATTCTGCACGGATTTGACCACCGGTGTCACAAACATGGAGCAGTATGGTGTCCTCAACGGCATTTCTTCCATGATGATGCTCATACCGCTCCTGGTTGGTGCAGTTATTGGTCGTCCGCTCTTGAAGCTCTTTAAGAACAACCCGATCAAAATGACTTGTTTCCTTCTGGTTGTGCAGTCTGTCGGCGGGGTGGTCCTGTTTATTACCCAGATGGCGGGTCTGCTTACGAATGTTCCTGCGCTGTTCTTCATTACCCTGTTCATCATGGCAGTGGGGGTGGGAACTGACTTTGTCCCGCAATCCATGGTGGAAATGGAGATTATGGACTACAACATTTATAAAACCGGCAAGGATCGTTCTGCCTTGACAATGGTTGTCGGCGGTTTCATTGTCAAAGCCCAGGCAGCGCTTTCGGCTGCAATTATTGGCGCTGTGCTCATGTCAATCGGCTACAACGTGGATCCCGTCACCTCCGAATACATGGGGGAACTGTCGCAGATTCCGACCATGCTCAATTGGTTTATCGTTATCATGGGTCTTGTTCCTGCCATCCTCGGCGCATTGTCGGCTTTGATCCTGCGGACATACCCGATCAAGGACGATGAGCGCCGAAAAATCCGGGAATGTCTGGATCGCCGCAATGCCGGGTAAGGATCATTCCTCCGCAATATGGCGGCGGTATTCCAATGGGGTGAGGCCGTACTCACGCCGAAACACTTTGTAGAATTGCGTTCTGTTCTCATAGCCCATGGATGCCGCAATCTGGCAGACCGGCAGCTCTGTGTTTCTCAGAAGCCGCGCCGCCTCGGCCATCTGTACCTTTTGACAGTACGCTTTCAGAGTGTATCCGGTGTTTGTCTTGATGATGCGAGATATATGCTCGCAGGAGTAGTTAAGTGCCTCCGCCAGATTGGTCCGCTGGATAGCCCCGTGGTGAGTTTCAATCAGTTTCTTGACCTGTTCCGCCGTCAGCAGTTCTTGACTGTTCCTCAGCGAAATGTGTGTTGCTTTGTATATGTCAGGATTCTCCAAGGCGGCAAACAGCCGGAGCAGAGAGGAATAAACGTCAAACTGGTATCCGATCCGCTTGACCGTAAAGGCGCGAATCAATTCCTGGGTGAGCTGCGGGATCGTATCTGCTCCTAAAAGGGTAAAGTCCAGATAGTCCTTTTTATAGTCGGCACGTTCCGACAGATTGTCGCTGAAAAACTGATTGAGAATGCTTTTGTACTGAAAGGGCGGCGGAAATGATTTGGGCCACTGTGTCAGCAGAGAGGCATCGATGCCGATGTAAACGATATCCGCATTCGACATATCTGTTTCGCGATGCATGGTGTTTCGATTGAGGAGACAAAGGTTCCCTTGCGTATAGGTGGTCTCGGCCCCCTCGATCATCACCCGGACTTGACCCCGCTGCACATACATCAGCTCAAAAAAATTATGTTTGTGCATGTAGGTCTCATGAAAGAATTCGTGTTTGTTTGGAGTGTGAACGCAAAAGGACCATGCATCCATATAGTTGGAAAACAGATACTCCTGAGGCTTCTGGATGCTGGTTACAATGGACAACGGAGAAAAATAGTCCCGTTCGGCCGTATGGTTGCGAAGATAGTTCGGACCATGGCTGCCGGTCTGGTTCCGCATTTCATCAATGCTGTCAAAAAACAGATGTTCCATGCGAGCATCCCCCCCCTTTTATGGCAGTATAGCATGGAATTGAGTATAGTATAACATGAAATTGAGTATTTTTGAAGGAGGAAGTATCTGTGAAGCGGCAATGCTATAACCCCTACCTTCCCAGTTGGGAATACATCCCGGATGCTGAACCGAAGGTGTTTGGTCAGCGGCTGTACATTTATGGGAGCCATGATCTTTTTGGTGCCAAGGAATACTGTGAGGGCGATTACGTATGCTGGTCGACCCCGGTAGAGGATCTTTCCGACTGGCGGTATGAAGGCGTAATCTTCAAAAAGCAAGATACGCCGTGGAATAAAGAGAACCTGTCCTACTATGCACCGGATGTGGTGCGCGGCACAGACGGACGGTACTACCTTTACTATTCGGTGGCCAATACATCGATCACATCGGTCGCTGTGTGTGACAAACCTGCGGGAAAATACCAATATTTGGGCGATGTTCACTTCCCGGACGGGCGAGTCTACGGCTCAAAGCCGGAGGATTGGTTTATGTTTGACCCAGCCGTTCTGGTGGATGATGACGGGCGGGTGTTTCTCTACGTGGGCAGCGGGCAGAAATCCAATGGACAATTCGGCCACGAGATCAAGGGGCTGTTTGTGATGGAACTCAGCTCTGATATGCTGACCATCATCAGCGAACCAACCATCATCATGCCGGCGGATTTTAATCCCAAGAAGCCGAACTATTGGGAAGGACCCTCTATCCGTCACATCGGTGAGTGGTATTATCTGGTCTATCCGGCCACGGACATCACCGGTCTCAATTACGCGATGAGCCTGTTCCCCGACAAGGGATTTATCCACAAGGGACCGATCCATTCCTCAAGTGATATCGGCCTGGAGGGCAGAAAGCTCATGAATGCGGCATATCCGATGGGGAACAGCCACGGCGGTATGGTATGCGTCCACGGGCAATGGTATATATTTGACCACCGAACGACCAATGGCGCCAAACGAAACCGGCAGGCGGTAGCTGAGCCCATTGAGATCCGTGAGGACGGGACCATCCGCATGGTGGAGTCCACAAGTTGCGGATTGAATGGCGGCCCTTTGAAGGGAATCGGGACCTATCCGGCCTACATTGCCTGTGTCCTGCACCATGCCGGAATGTTTGGTCTGCGCAACCCGATGGACGGACCCGAAATCACCCAGGATGGTCCGGACTACGAGCCGCCGGAGCCCGCGGAACGGGAAGTGACCATAGAGACAGAGAGCGCGGCACCAAAGGCGTATATTTCCAAAATGAAGAATGGCAGTATTGCCGGTTTCCGATATTTTGATCTGACTGAAAGCACCCACATTGCTGTAACGGTTCGCGGCGCAGGCGGCGTGCTGGAACTCTTATCTGGGGAAAAAGACCCTGTCATAGCATCCATTCCCATTGCCGGGACAGCCGACTGGACAACCGCCGGAGTAAAATTCGACGCCAGACGTCTGGCGTTGGAGAGCGGGCGCCCCCTTGATTCCTGCCCGCTGTATTTCCGGTATAAGGGAAAGGGAACGCTTGACATCTTGAGTATTACGTTGGCATAAAGGAGGATAACGATGGACTGGACACCAATCTGGCACCAAGCCGCGGCCCCTGCCTTCGCGATGGGCTTTTTGGCGGGCAAGAAAAAAACAGTGGTGTATTCTGTGATATCCCAGGTTTCGGGCGAGAAACTTCGGGTTCGTTTCTCCAACCACTATGGAAAGAAACCCTACACCATTGGGGGACTGACCGTGTGGGCACAGGGAGAGATGCATACCGTCACGCGGGACGGCAGCTGTGTTTTCACAGTCCCTGCGGGGGAAAGCTGCTATTCGGATGAGTTGACGCTCCCGGTGACGATGGGGGAAGAACTGGAAATCAGACTCTACTATGCATCCAAGGTCATGGACAGCAATATGATCGAGGAAAATGCGGTAAGCTACCCGGGAAATCATACGACGGACAAGGAACTGCCCCCGCCCCGGCGGGAAAAGTATATGGAACAGTACAGCCTTTATGAGGCGATTCCCGGGATGGATCAGATCGAGGTGTTTACCGGTCAGCCTTCCAAAATCATCGTGGCGTTCGGGGACAGTATAACGGCTATGAACCGCTGGGTAAAACCGTTGCAAAGGCGTCTGTTCGATGCGTATGGCGGTGACTACGCACTGATGAACGCCGGAATCAGCGGGAATTGTCTGCTTTATGATATCCCGGGTCTGATGGGCGTTTCCTACGGGGAAAAAGGGGTGTCCCGCTTTGAGCGCGATGTACTCCGCTTTTCAGAACTCTGCGGCGTGATTTTGGCGTTGGGGGTCAATGACGTGGCCTACTATTCCCAAAAGACAGGGGCGGTCATCTCGCTGGAACAATATGCTTCGGCCGTAACCGATATTGTGGATCGGCTTCATAAGGCCGGTGTCCGGGTGATTGCCCAGACTCTTCCGCCCCGCAGCGGTTTTGTGAAAAAAGGGTATACCCCGGAGATGGAGGCGCTGAGAGTCCGCATCAATGGATGGATCCGAGATAGCGCGCTGTTCGATTATATGGTTGATGCGGATGCACTGCTGCGCGATCCGAAGAATCCTTCGTTCACCGACGAGCGTTATCACCAGGGGGATCACCTGCACCCGAATCAGGTCGGAGGAATGCTGCTGGCGCAGGCGTATGATTTGCAAAAGCTGACGGGGGAGGCATAGGCATGGGAAAAAAGTATTTCACGCTCAGCTTTGATGATGGACTGGAGCAGGACAAACGGGTGATCCAACTCATGAGGCAATACGGGCTCAAAGGAACCTTCAACCTCAATGCCGGCCTGCTTGGCACTCGCGGCGAGGTGAAGGGGCTTGGAACCTTCTCTTTTCAGGATTGCCCCGAAGGCGTAAAGCACAAGTGGCCATTTTCCTATGTGCAGCACAACCGAATCCCACCGGACGAGGTGTGCCAGGTCTATGAGGGAATGGAGATTGCCACCCATGGTTTCCGGCATGAACCGCTGGGGGCTGTCAGCGAGGATGAAATGCGCGCATCGGTGGATGCGGACAAGGCCGCGCTGGAAAAAATCTTCGGCACCACGGTCGTGGGGCACGCCTATGCGCAGGGGTCAACCTCGCCGACTGTTCAGGCGTATCTGAAGGCGCAGGGGTATCAATATGCCAGAGTGGTCTTTCCCTCCGGCGGCTTTGCGTTCCCGGATAATCCGATGAACTTTCGGCCTTCCTCCTCGCTGATTCTGAAAAATGCCGTGAAACTGGTGGAGCGTTTCAAATGTGAGGAACCCGGAGAAAAGGATCTGCTGTTGTTCCTGTGGGCACACAGTTATGAAATGGACTACGAAAAGGGAAACGCCAGTTGGTATGCTTTGGAGCGGCTTTTTGAATCGATCGCAGGCCGAAACGATATCGTATATTGCACAAACAGCGAAGCGTTCGCGCATATTTAAGGAGAGCAGGAAAGTGAAAAAGAAAGATTTTAACCGAGGTTGGCTATTTGGCGCCGTGGGAAAGGAACCGTCTATGCAGCCGGTCACGCTTCCCCACGATGCCATGCTGTACGAGAAACGCTCGAAGGATGCGGCAACAGCGGGAGCATGCGGATACTTTCCCGGCGGGGCCTATGTCTACGTTAAACGGTTTCTTGTGCCTGAAACGTGGCGGACACAGTCCGCTGTGCTGGAATTTGAGGCAGTTTATCAAAACGCGCAGGTGTTCGTGAACGATGCGCTTGTGGCTGAACAGCGGTACGGGTATACCAACTTCTTTGTGGTGCTGGACCCACAACTGAAGTATGGCGAAGAAAATGAAATCAAAGTAATCGCGGACAACTCGTCGGTACCCAATTCCCGTTGGTATTCCGGCAGCGGAATTTATCGCAACGTAAACCTCTTTCTGGGGGATAAGAGTCATATCCGCCCGGATGGACTGCTCGTCTCCACCTCCGGAAACGATGCGGCCCATGTGAAAGTTTCGGTCACCGGTGGTGATACGGTCAGAGTCTCTGTTCTGGATGGTGAAAAGGTGGTAGCGCAGGCCGAAGCTGCGGTCAAGGATGGCACTGCGTCGGCGGACATTCCTGTTTCCCAGCCGCGGCTTTGGGACGCGGAACATCCCGAACTGTACCGATGCAGAGCGGAACTGCTGAAAAATGGTGAGATGGTGGATGAGGCGGACGCCTGGTTTGGATTCCGTACCCTTAGCTGGAGCACCAGAGGATTTTTTGTAAACGGCAAGAAAACGCTGTTCCGTGGCGCCTGCGTCCACCACGACAATGGTATTCTGGGCGCATGCTCTTTTGAGGATGCCGAGTTCCGCCGTGTCCGTCTGCTCAAGGAGGCTGGTTTCAACGCGATACGTTCCGCCCACAACCCTGCCTCCAAGGCGCTGTTGGATGCCTGTGACCGGCTGGGTCTGTATGTCATGGATGAATTCTGCGACAACTGGCTGGTACATAAAAACCCCTACGACTATGCGGACCAGGATTTTCGCGCATGGTGGCAGCAGGATCTCACAGCTATGGTCATCAAAAACTACAATCATCCCAGTGTGGTCATGAACTCTATCGGAAATGAAAACTCCGAACTGGCTATGCCCGAAGGACAGGAGTACTGTAAAAAATTGGCAGTCCTGGCACGAAAGCTGGACCCGGACAAAGCAGTGACGATGGGGGTCAACCTGATGCTGTGCAGTATGTCGGCCAAGGGCGGCGGCATATACGGCAACAAAAAGAATGGGAAAGAGAATCAAAACGGCAGTCAGACGATGGACAACGTTCCCACCAGCGCCTTCTTCAACATGCTGATGAACCTGGCCGGGGGTATGATTGAAAAAATGGCCGCCAAACCTGCCGCGGACGATGCCACAAAGGTGAGCTTCTCTTATCTGGATATTGGCGGTTACAACTACGCCGCGTCCCGATACGAGAAGGACGGTACGCTCCATCCCGACCGCGTCATTGTCGGGTCCGAGACCCTGCCCAAGAACCTGTATCATAACTGGCAACTGGTGAAAAAATTCCCCTATGTGATCGGCGACTTTATGTGGACGGGCTGGGATTATCTGGGAGAGGCGGGCATCGGTACCGTCCGTTACAAAAGTTTCAAAAATCCCGGTCAGGACGCGCCCATCATCTCCGCCGGCTGCGGCGTGATCGACATTTGCGGAAAGATTCGCCCCGAGGTACAGTGGAACCGGCTGATCTGGGGGCTGGACCATACCCCCGGCATCGGCGTAGAACCGTATACCCACGCAGGGGAGACCGGCTCCGAATCCATGTGGCGTGACACAGACGCAGTGGCAAGCTGGTCCTGGGCCGGCTGTGAAGGCAAAAAAACCAAGGTCACGGTCTACTCTGACGGCGAAACGGCGGAACTCATTGTCAACGGGCATTCCTATGGCAGAAAAAAGACGAAGGAATACAAGGCTGTCTTTAAACACGTTGTCTATGAGCCCGGTACCATCACCGCAATCAGCTACGATGGCGAGGGAAAAGAACAGAGCCGCACTTCCATGAAGACAGCTGTAGGACCTGCCGAACTGCGTGTGGTGGCCGACCGGAGCACCTTGCAGGCAAAAACGCAGGATTTGGCCTACATCAGCATTGACCTGACGGGGGCGGATGGCATCACAAAATCTTCTGAGGATACTGCGGTCACGGTGGAGGTTGACGGTGCCGGAACGCTGCTGGCCCTTGGTTCTGCACGTCCTAACATGGGGGAAAACTTTTTCTCCGATACCCACACGACCTACTACGGCAAGGCATTGGCCGTGGTGCGCGGCAGCGATGCCCCCGGAAAGATTACGGTCACGGTGAAAGCAAAAGGCCTGCCGGCCAAAACGCTTGAATTGGATGTGATCTGAGGAAAAGGCATAGGCCAAACGGCAGATCCCGATGTCTAACCAAAAAGACTGCAACAATTGTTGCAGTCTTTTTCTGCGTAATCTACCTCATGAATTTTGCGTAAATAGTGATTCGCATAAGGCTAATTTCTTCTATGGAGAACGTTGCTCCTTTATCGGCTGGGAGAGAATCGATTTTCAGTATCAGACTTCCCACTTCTTTACAGTCTGTACCGATGGCACGTCTGCTTTTGCATCATACATCCCCGTGCATCCTACACAGCAGAAGAAACGTTATTATTCCCGGGAACCTATTGAAGCAACAACTGCCATGCAGGCCTAAAATTCCCGCATAGCAGTTATTTTTTATTCTATATGTTTTCTAAGGTGTGTTATAAATATCATAAACTTCTTGGATTTGCTGTAAGGAGTCCATGCGGTAAGCCCTTAATAAAGAAAAAAGCAGGAGCCTTTCCAAATCACATGCCGAGGCCATTGGGATGCAGTGTGTTTTTCAGCAGGCGAAGCCGTTCAGGTTTCCCCATGCGAGTTGGGTTTTCATCAAACACCATAAACTTTTTGGATTTGTTATAAGGCGTCCATTCCGCAAGGCCTTCTCCATTTGGATTCCCTGTCTTGATAAAGTTGATCAGATACGCCAATATATTCTCCTGCAGCATGTAATCCTCTTTCCCAAACGGCCTCCAGGAATGGGACAGCCATCCATATAGGTAAATCAGATCGCTGCCATGCCAGGCTCCCTTTGTATCGCCGGGCAGCTGCCTGCGGAAATAGTAGGTATAGGTATCCACGCCGAGCTTGCGCTGGGATTTTGCTAAAAAGCCACACATCCAATAAAGCAAAAACGGCATGACATCCTCGGATGTGACTGAACACATGATCTTGACCGGGCAGGGCTGATTTTTAATCCCGCTGGTAAAATTCTCGTCATATACAGCATTGCAGAAACCGATAGACGACTTGGCCGAAACCTCCGCAAAAGCATCGTACAGTGTTTTGGCGGGCAGCTGCTTGAATTCCTCAATGGATTTACATCCGGTCCTCTCATACACTTGACGCCACTTGGCATACTCCTTGGTGTTATCGGGTTTCTGCTTGATGAAACTGGCCAGGCCCGCGCTGCTCTGGATAATCGCCTGCTTGAATATGCCTTTATTCAGCGGGGATTTGATCTGGGTCTCACAGCTGGTCGCGCCTGCACTCTGGCCAATCAGCGTCATATTGTTCACATCACCGCCAAAGCTTTGGATGTTGTGCCGCACCCAGGCAATGGCCGCCTGCTGGTCATAGTAGCCATAGTTACCGCTCTTTCCGTTCTCATCCTCAAAAATGCGGAGCTTGCAGATCTTGTCCGCCATCTTGTCCGCAATGCTCTCGTCATCCGTGTCGGAGACGCCGAGAAGGATCAGGAATCCCTGTCCGATGGAACCGGTCTCCCGCCCGTCCACATGTACCGACGCATGTTTTACTCTCTGTAGTACGACTCTCATCTATCTTTCCTCCAGACTGGCCACTCTGCATCCGCTTTTCCGGAGTGCAGATCTTTCGTCTTGGAACTTTCTGTCATCAAAACAGCCGAAAACGGTCTATGTCGGACCGTTTCCTGCAAGTTCCTCCTGTTTTCTTTCTGCTTTCTCACGCTCGCGGCGCTTTTCTTCCTCACGCCTGCGCTCTTCCTCCTCGACGGCCATGATCGCCTGGTTTAAGGAGAACATCTTCATATCCAGCATATCCACCATATCTGCACAGGACTTTAACTCCCGTTCCAGATAATCCGGTGCCTTTCCCTCAAACTTATAAGCGATCTTGTGTTCCAGGGACGCCCAGAAGTCCATCGCGATCGTCCGGATCTGGACCTCCACGCGCATGTTTTCCCTCCGGTCGGAGAAGAATACCGGAACTTCGATGATCATATGGTAGCTGCGGTATCCGTTGACCTTCGGGCAGCGGATATAGTCTTTTACCATGAGAACGTTGATATCATCCTGTCGCGCCAGCATCTCGGCGACGGTATAGATATCATCCACAAACGAACAGATCACGCGGATCCCCGCCACATCGTAGAGATTTTCCCGCAC
>OLIY01001885.1_pt1 | contig 12357 bp, 9 predicted proteins | sample 1601431 | NCBI WGS metagenome assembly OLIY01 (sample SAMN04168659, study PRJEB22393) | human gut metagenome | biome: human gut microbiome; feature: stool | host: Homo sapiens | collected 2014-05-12
CCTCGTCGAGGCGCCGCACGACGCCGAGGCGTTCACGCAGGGCTTTCGCAACAAGGCCGTGCTCTATCCGGGCGTCGATCCCGAGGGACGCTGGTACTTCGCGATGTATGCTCAGGGCTCGCACTTTCCCGTGCCCGAATCCTGCTTCTGCCCGCAGACGCCCGAGTGGATGGCCAAGGCCGCCGAAACCGCGGCCCGCATGCTCTCGCTCTCGGACCTCTCTCCCTGGAACGAATCGCACCGCGAGGGCGACGTGCGCACGATCGTCATGAGGGACGGCGTGGATTCAGAGAAGCCGCAGCGCCTCTTCACGCTCTGCGTGCACGGCGAGACGCCCGAAGTCAGGATCTTTGTCGGGAAGCTTGCGAAGAAGCTCATGGAGGAAGGCATCACGAGCGTCTTCCTCAACCTGCACCCGACGCCCGGCAATGCGGTGCTCGGACGCCACAGCCTGCACGTTGCGGGCACGGACGGCATCGAAACGACGATCGGGGGGCTGCGCTTTGCGGTGCGTCCCGAAACCTTCCTGCAGGTCAATCCGGGACAGACGGAGAGGCTCTACGCCATGGCGCTTGAGTGGGTTGCGCCCGAAAAGGACGAGGTCCTGCTCGACCTCTACTGCGGCGTGGGCACGATGACGCTCCTTGCCGCCCGCACCTGCGCGAAGGCCGTGGGCGTCGACATCGTCGCCGCCTCGATCGAGCGCGCCAAACTCAACGCCAAGCGAAACGGCATCGAAAACGCCGTCTTCCACGCGGGTGCGGTCGAGGACGAGCTGCCCCGTCTCATCGCCTCGGGCATCAGGCCCGCCGCGGCCATTCTCGACCCCGCCTTCAAGGGGCTCGAGGAGACGGTGCCCGCCATGCTGACGGCCCTGCCGCTCACGCGATTCGTCTACGTCTCCTGCAACCCGAAGACCTTCGCGCGCGATGCGGCAAAGTTCATCGAGCTCGGCTGGCGCATCGAGAGGCTCGCGCCCGTGGACCTCTTCCCGGGCGCACTCCACGTCGAGACGGTTGCGAAGTTCGTCCGCGACGCTCAGCCTCGGTAAAGACCTTCTCTGAAGCGCTCGGGATTGAGGAAGAACTCTAGCGCCTTCTCCTCCCTGCGCGTGCAGTAGAAGTCGGGCAGGCTGTCGCGCACGACCTTGCCGTAGCCCTTGTTGAGGATGCGAGGATCGCAGATGACGAGCATGCCCCTGTCGCCTTCCGAGCGGATGAGGCGTCCCGCACCCTGCTTGAGCGTGGGATCGTTGGGCGGCGCGAAGGGAATCTTGTCGATCACGACGAGCGAAAGCGCCTCCCCCTTGACGTCGACCCCCTCCCAGAAGCTCATCGAGCCCACAAGCACGGCGTTGCCGTGCGCCCTGAACTCTTCGATGAGGCGCATTTTGGGACCGTCGCCCTGAACGAAGAGCGGATAGGGATTCCCGTTGGCCTCGAGCCTCGCCTGAAGCTCGTCCGCCGCGGCCCTCACGGCCGCGAGCGACGTGCAGAGAACGAACGTGCGTCCGCCCGCCGCGTTGATGAGCGGCCAGACCTTTTCAATGACGTTGTGCGTGTGCACCGCCGTGTTGTTCGCGGGCGGCGGCATCTGCGGCAGATAGAAGCACCCCTGTTCCCAGTAGTTGAAGGGGCTCTCCCACGTGCGCTCGACGCATTCGCCGATGCCGAGCCTCTGCTTGAAGAGGTCGAACCTGCCCGCGCTCGAAAGCGTGGCCGACGTGAAGACCCAGGCGCCGCCCTCGCGCTCTCGCATCTCGCGAAATTCCTCCGCAAAGGAAAGCGGCGTCAGGTTGAAGCGAATGCCGTGCTGGCTCACCTCGAGCCAGCGCACCTCTGCGTCCGCTCCGGAAGCCGCACCCGCTTCGGGCCCTGCTTCTCCCCCAACCTCGGCATCTCCGGCGGCTTCACCCTCGGAAGCCTCATCGGCCGCACCGTTGCGGCACTTCACGAAGATGGCCGTCCAAGCCTCCATCTGTTCCATGAGCTCGGCATGACGCTCGGCGAGCGTGTCGAGCTCATTGTCGCGGCCCTCATTGGCCCTCATCGCCTCGCCCATGGCCGCAAAGGCCGCGCGCAGGCGCTCGAAGCCAGGATAAAGCTCGCCGAAATCCTCGATCTCGTCGACATCGAGCCTCTCGCCCTCGGCAAGACCGATGCGCTGGGCGTCGAGCCTGAACTCGCGCCCCGCCTTGAGCACGCGGTCGTAGAGGATCTCCCACTCGGCGCCGTCGTTGCACTTCGTGCGGCCGAGCCTGCGGGCCTCCATCGAGACGTTCTCGACGTCATAGGTCGAGAAGCTCGTGCCGAAGAAGCTCGAGGCGATGCCGGGCAGCTGGTGCGCCTCGTCGATCACCGTGAGTGCCGCCTGCGGCAGCATGCCGTCGATCGCATCGGACTCGCGCTTGAGGGCCATCGAGCTCAGATAGAGATGGTGGTTCACCACGACGACCTGACTCTGCATGGCGTCCTCGCGGGCCTTCTTGACGAAGCAGTCGTCGTAGTTCGGACAGCGGTCCTTGCCGAGGCAGTTTTCGCGCGTGCTCGTCACGAGGGGCCAGAGGCGGTCGTCCTCGGGCACGTCGGGGAGTTCCGCTCGGTCGCCCGTGCGGCTGACCGCCGCAAAGCGCTGGATCTTCCTGAGCTTCAGATAGGAGTCCTGCTCGGGGAGCCTGCCTTCGGAGGCCGTGAGTTCGAGGCGGAAGTGGCAGACGTAGTTGGCGCGTCCCTTGAGAAGCGCGACCTTGACGGGCACGCCGAGCGCATCGCGCAGGGCGGGAAGGTCCTTGGCGCAGAGCTGGTCCTGAAGCGACTTGCCTGCCGTCGAGATGACGCAGGTCGCGCCTGCAAGAAGCGCGGGCGTCAGATAGGCGAAGGTCTTGCCCGTGCCCGTCCCCGCCTCGGCGACGAGAATGGTCTTCTCCTCGACCGCGCGGGCCGCCTCGACGGCGAACTCGCGCTGCCCCTCGCGCACGCAGAAGCCCTTGACGGCCTTCGTGAGCGGGCCCTTTTCATCAAAGGCGAGTGCAACTCGCTCGACAAGCGGCGTCGAGGCGTCCCAGAGACGCGGATTTATTTCAGCAGCAGCCATCTCTTTCCTTCGACTCAGAAATACTTCTTGAGGCCGGAGTCCTTGTTCTCCCTGGACTCCTCATAGCGCTTCTGTGCGGCGCGACGCTCCTCGAGCGTCTTGTTGAAGTTCGCCTGCCGCGCCTCGCGGCTCGCCTTGCGTTCGGCGGCGGTGGCCTCGGCCTCCTCAAGGCGCTTCTTCGCCTCGGCCTGCTTGGCATTGAAGGCCGCAATGTTGGCGTCCTCCTGAGCCATGCGCTCGGCCGCCTCGGCCCTGCCCGCCTCAACGTCAGCCGCCGTACGGCCGAGATGTCCTTCAATGGGACTTGACGGAGCCTTCACGCGGCTCTTCACCCTGATGGGATCGTGGCGCTCCTCCGCCTTTCTGGCGGCCCTCGCCTGCTTTTCCTCGTAGGCACGGACGTTCGCCTCCTCAAGGGCCCTGCGCTCCTCGGCGCGGCTCTGCTTGGTCTTCACCTCCTCGGCGCGCGACTCGCTGCGGCTTTCGGGAGACTCGGTGGAGCCGCCGAGCTTCATGGGCTGCTTCACGTTCTGCTTCTGGCTTTCCTGACGGGCCCTGCGCTGCTCGACGCGGTCGAGGCGGATCATCTCGTCGGCCTTGAGGCGTACGCTACGGATCTCCTTCTCACGCTCGTGATGCAGGTCCCTCGCGTCCTTGATGCAGGCGTTAACGAGGAAGCGCGTGTGGCACCAGTCCTTCATGACGTCGAGCGCACCGTCGATCTCCTTCTGCCTGGCCGAACCCGCCTCATTGGCGGCCTTTGCATCCTCAACCGTCTTCAGGGCGGCCTCGGGCGACCAGCGCTCGTAGTAGGAGCGGTCGGCGAGCACCTTCTGCGCCGCCTCCATGCGGACCTCGAGCTCGGACTTGTCGGCGGCCGAAGCGGCGACAGGCGCCAGCACGGCGGACGCCATCAGAGCGGAAAGAAGAAAAGTGCACGGCTTGTTCATCGGGAGAAGCCCTCGTGAAGTCTTGATTGCTGATTGAATCGGACGGCCCTTGCAGGGCGGGGCCCGCAGCCGTCCGGAAGTGGTGACAGTCTACCAAATGCAGGCGCGCAGACAGGCCCTGCGCCCGCATTCCCGCCCAAGACGGCTCGGCCCGCATTTTCCGGGAGAAAGTGCGGGCCGAAAGACCGGATCGGGTCGGGTCGGGCGCGGGCGCGCCCAGCGGACTCCCGTGCGTCGGAAGACGGTCACGACCTCGTCCATGGGCAGGCGGGACTTCGGACGGGCGGCGTTGCTGTCGTCGGGCAGGCGGTAGCCGAGGCTCACGGCACAGACGGTGCGCAGGCCCTTTTCTGCGAGTCCGAGGCATTCGTCCATCTTCGCCATGTCGAGGCCCTCGAGGCAGGTCGAGTCGATGCCGCGCTCGGCGGCGGCCCAGAGCAGGAAACCCATGGCGATGTAGGCCTGGCGCGTCTCCCAGGAAAGGAGCTCCTCCTGCGTGACCTGATGCAGCCCCACGAAGTGGCGGCGTCCCGCATCGGCGGCACCCGAAGCCGCATCCTCGGCCGTCACGCGGCCGTCGGCGAGCTCCTGAGCGACGAGGCGGCGGAAGCGCTCCTCGGTGAACTCCACGGGCACCGCGAAGACGACGAGATGGCTCGCATCGGCCACGCGCGGGCGGTTGAAGTCGAGCACGGCCGGCATCACGCGGGCCTTGCCTTCGTCCGTGCCCGTCACGAAGAAGTGCCAGGGCTGGGAGTTGACGGAGGACGGCGACAGGCGGAGAACCTCCATGAGGTCCGCGATGTCGCGGTCGCTGATCCTGCGGGCCGGATCGTAGTGTTTGGTCGTGTAGCGCGTGCGCACAAGCTCGACGATGTCCATGATGTTCACCTCTTTTGAAAAGTGCCGCAGGGAGGGGCTCCCGACGGTCTGTTTTCCATTCTATGACGAAAGTCGCCTCGCGCAGAGTCCCTGCAAGAAGCGGTTGCAATCGGCCGGAAGCATCAGTCCGAAAGGATGAGGCGGATGTGCAAAACGCGGCCCGTCCTGAACGGAGCCGCGTTTTTCGCGTGGTGTCGGGCGCCCTTACGCCTCGGCGGGCACGGGGCTGCGGGTAATCCTCACTCGCTCGATGCGGTGGCGCGAGACGTCGGTCACCTCGAAGACGAGGCCCGCCTCCTCAAGCCTGTCCCCCTTGGCGGGGAGACGGCCCATCCTGTCGAGGAGAAGACCCGCGAGCGTCACGTACTCGCCGTCGACGCTCATCAGGCCGTCGACGCCGCAGGTCTGCTCGACGAGGAAGAGCTCGACGCTGCCCTCGGCGCTCCAGCCGCCGTCAACCGCCTCGATCGAGAGCCTGTCGCCCTCGTCGGGGAAGTCGCCCGCAATGGCCTCGAGGATGTCGTGGGAGGTGGTGAGGCCCTGGATCACGCCGAACTCGTCGGTGACGAGCACGAGCGAGGCCTGGGAGCTCTTGATGTCCTGCATGAGGCGGATGACGTTGATCGTCTCGGGCACGGTGAGCGGCTGGCGCTCGGAAGCGCAGCGCACGAGAGCCTCGGGCGAGGGCTCCATGCCGATGAGGTCCTTGGCCTTGACGACGCCGATCACGTTCTCGAGCGTGCCGTCGCAGACGGGGAAGCTGCTGTGCGGCATGTCCTGCACGCGCTTCATGTTCTCCTCGAAGCTGCGGCGGGAGTTGAGCCAGGCAATCTCGCTTCTCGGCGTCATGATGGTCTTGATGTTGCGGTCGGCGAGCGTGAGCACGCCCTCGACCATCTGGCGCTCCTCGCGCCCGAAGCTCTCGTGAACGACACGGTCCTCGGTCGCCTCTTCATCATCCCTGCGCGGTTGGCGAGACATCAGGCGCACGATGGCGTCCGTCGTGCGCTCGCGGAACGGCACGCGGTCGAGGTTTCTCGAGGCATTGCGCGCGGCAAGCTGGTTGAAGAATTCGATGAGGATCGAGAAGGCGATCGCAGCGTAGAGATAGCCCTTCGGAATGTGGAAGCCGAGCCCCTCGGCGATGAGGCTGCAGCCGATCATCAGCAGGAACGAGAGGCAGAGCACCACCACCGTCGGATGACGGTTGACAAAGTCCGTGAGCGGACGGCTCGCGGCAATCATCACGATCATGGCGATCACGACGGCACTCATCATCACGTAGAGGTTGTCGACCATGCCGACGGCGGTGATGATGGAGTCGAGCGAGAAGACCGCGTCAAGAAGCAGGATCTGGGCGATGACGACCCAGAAGCCGGCCCTGCCGCTGCCGTGCTTTTCCGAGTGCGGCAACGCCTCGAGGCGCTCGTGCAGCTCGGTCGTGGCCTTGAAGAGCAGGAAGAGGCCGCCACCCAGAAGGATCAGGTCCCTGAACGAGAACGGGTGCCCCCAGACGGAGAAGACGGGGTCCGTGAGGGCCACGAGCCACGACATGATGGAGAGAAGGCCCAGACGCATCGCGAGCGCAAGTCCGAGGCCCACGTAGAGGGCCTTGTCCTGCTGTGAGGCGGGAAGCTTTTTCGCGATGATGGCAATAAAGACGAGATTGTCGATCCCGAGGACGATTTCAAGAACGACAAGCGTAAGAAGACCGACCCAGATGGTCGGATCAAGCAGAAATTCCATGTGCAATTGAGGGATTAAGCACCCGACCCGCGGATGCCCGGAGCGCGACCGCAGGCTTTCCTGATAGAGAAGCGCACGATGACGGACGCGTCCGATAAAATTACCATATTTTCATTGGTCGTCAGTCCCCCACAGCGACCTTATTCACGGCCCAGCAACATTCTGAAAAGATCTTCATGCCGCTTACCGAACGCCTGAGCAGCCGCGTGGCTGCCGAAGCCCTTGCCCTGGCAGGTTCCGAACCGAGGGGCGTCCCCGCCGTCATCGACACCAACGTCGTGCTCGACCTCATCTACTGGGAAGACCCACATTCTGAGGACTTGAGACGAGCCCTCGAGGAGGGACGCATCCATGCGCTGCGCTCGGGCGAGGCGGTCATGGAGCTTGCGGAAGTGCTCTCGCGCCCCGCGTTCACGGGCGACGAGGACGAGGCGGCGAGACTCGCAGCGCTCTGGTGCTCGATGAGCGTGCCCGTCGACGAGGAGAAGATCAGGGAGGCGGCCGACATCATCACGGTCCAGTGCAGGGACCCCCTTGACCAGAAGTTCTTCACGCTCACGCTTGCGGCCGGCGCAAAGCTTCTTGTGAGCAAAGACAAGCTCGTGCTCAAGGCCGGCCGCAAGATGAAGCGATACGGCGCCTGCGCCTTCCGTCCCGAAGAGACGGCGGCGAGGCTCGACGCGCTCAGCTGAGCGCGTACTTCGCCATGGCAATGACGTTGACGATGATCCAGAGGGCCACCATGGCGAAGGCGACGTAAAGCGCACCGCGCATGAACTTTCGCAACATGTACGACTCCAAAAAAACAGAGGAAGAAAAAGGCCGATCATTTTAGCCGTTTCCACTCCGTCTGAGAAGCCCCCGTTTCGTGTCCCCCAATCCCGTCGGAACCACCTAGAGAATACACCTTAGCCTGTGCCGCAGGCCATCCGCCGAGTCTCCCTAACCGACTTGACGCGCATCAACGAACCACGAAATCGTCCGAAACGATACGAAATTCCACCAGCGCCACACGCACAGGCGTTTCCCCCGAATCTAGGCAGAATGCCCATCCCCTGAATACGTCCCGGGGCATCCCGCGATTCCCGAACCAATTCATAGAATGAAGGCTCGGGTTCCGCCTGAGAACCCGGGACCGGGCGAATCATTATTCTTCAACCGCTTGTCCGCAGGATCGTTTCCAAGTGCCCGCATCCTGCCTCCCCGGTCAGAATCATAAGGCCTAGATTCGGACAAACTCCGCCCGAAGACTGCCCCACTTTTCAAGCAAAAACCGGAGTCATCACCGTGGATCAGACCACTCAAATCATTCAGAGCATCAACAGCCTGCTCTGGGGCATGTACGGCCTCATTCCGCTGCTCGTCGGCACGGGCCTGTACTTCACCTTCAAGCTTCGATTCGTTCAGATCAAGCGCTTCGTCATGGCCGTCAAGCACGTCTTCGGCGGCATCACGCTCTTCGGCCGCAAGGCCGACAAGGACGGCATGTCCTCCTTCCAGTCGCTCGCGACGGCCATCTCGGCCCAGGTGGGCACGGGCAACCTAGCCGGCGTGGCCACCGCCATCGCCATGGGCGGTCCGGGCGCCATCTTCTGGATGTGGATCGCCGCCTTCTTCGGCATGGCGACCATCTTCTCCGAAGCCGTCCTCGCCCAGCTCTACCGCACCCGCGACGCTCACGGCCACCTGACCGGCGGCCCGGCCTACTACATCAGCCAGGGTCTCGGCAGCAAGACGCTCGCCGCCTTCTTCTCGGTCGCGATCATCATCGCGCTCGGCTTCGTGGGCAACATGGTGCAGGCCAACTCGATCGCCGGCGCCTTCTACACGGCCTTCAACGTCCCGACCTGGGTCACCGGCATCTTCACCTTCATCATCGCCGGCTTCATCTTCATCGGCGGCATCCGTCGCATCGCCTCGTTCGCCGAAAAGATGGTCCCGATCATGGCCCTCATCTACGTCATCGGCTCGCTCACCATCATCTTCACGAACCTCGAAGGCGTGATGCATGCCCTTGAAATGATCTTCGTGGGCGCCTTCGACCCGATGGCCGCCACCGGCGGCGTCATCGGCGCGGGCATCAAGGAAGCCATCCGCTACGGCGTCGCCCGCGGCCTCTTCTCGAACGAGGCCGGTATGGGCTCGACCCCGCACGCGCATGCCGTCGCCCGCGTCGAGCATCCCGCCGAACAGGGCCTCGTCGCGATGTTCGGCGTCTTTACGACGGTCGTGATCGTGACCTTCACGGGCATCGTCATCCTTGTGACGGGCGTGCTCGACTTCAAGACGACGGGTATCGAGCTCACGCAGCACGCCTACACGGTGGGCCTGGGCTCCTTCGGCATGGCCTTCGTCGCCGTCTGCCTCTTCTTCTTCGCCTTCTCCACCATCATGGGCTGGTACTTCTTCGGCGAACAGAACGTGCGCTTCCTCTTCCGGTCCCGCGGCGTGCTGGCCTATCGCGTGATCGTCTGCGCCTTCATCGTCACGGGCGCCATGCTCAAGGTCGACTTCGTTTGGTCGCTCGCCGACCTCTTCAACGGCCTGATGGTGCTCCCGAACCTCGTCGCGCTCGTGGCGCTGCACAAGGTCGTGGGCGAGAGCCTCGAGGACTTCGAGAAGAAGCTCGACCACTACGAGGAGCGCAAGAGCGAGAACATCGACGACCGCATGCAGCGACTCTGACGCCGCTCTGCGCAGGATCAACATGACGACGGCTCGGTCCGCCGTCGCCCCTCGGGCGGCGGCCGCCGGGTTGTGTCATACTTGAGGCCCATGTTCATTAAGGAGGACGCTCATGGCCGAGCCTGAAGAAATCGTGATCGAACCGACTCGCAAGTTCCAGGGCAAGTTCTCGAGCAGCCTAGCTGCGAGGGCCGAGCTCTTCTATGCTCTCAGGAAGATGTCCGACGAGGACTACCACGCAGGCCGCCGCGTCACCGTCAACTGCCTCTACCGCGAGGGCTACGAGCTCGTCTACAAGACGGCGAGCTACCGCATCGGTGGCAAGCCCCGTCCCGAACGCTCCTGGGAGGTGATGAGCACCGAGATCGCCGAGGCGATCAAGCGCGCGTGACGCTCTGATGAAGCCTCAGGTTCAAGGAGGGGACGTTCCGAAGGGAACGTCTCTTTTTTTTGTCTTCGGGAAAAGCGTGTTTTCGGCGTCCGAAGGCGCCTCCCGGGACGTTCTGAAGAGACGGCTGCCCGCTTGCGCCTGTGCCAGAGGTGTTGAGCGGGATCAAGGGGGCAAGCTTGCCTTTGTCGGAGGTGCGGTTACAATATTCCGTCTGATTCGATGACCACGTCAGAAGAGGGGAAGAAATTGAAGAACGTGGAACCGCACTGGCAGCCCGACGGGCTCCTCAACATTGCGAGCGAACGCTACGCCAAGCGAAAGGAGACGCTGGCCGACGTGCTGCTTCTTGCCGAAAGGCTCTCTGCGGACAATCCGTCCGATGCGGCCGCCGTCGAGCGCCTCATCGAGCTCGTCGAGCACGGCCGCAGGCTTGCGGTCTCGCTTCTGACCGCCTGCAAGGCGACGCAGACCCAGCAGGCCAAGAACAGCCGCGTGCCCGCCGAGAGGACGGACCTGCTTCATGCAACGGAACGCCTCGAGGCGCTTGCCGAACGCGCCCGCAACTGGGGCCGCGTCTTCCCGAAGGATCTCGAGGGCAGGCCAGCGGGTGAGTGGCTCGAATTCGAGGAGGCCGCCCAGAGCCGCGTGATCCTGCGCCCGACCGAGGCCGACCGCCGCATCGAGGAGCCGCTCGGCGCCCTCTACACCCATCTCAAGAGCAGCATGAAGATCATGGTGCAGATGCCCGACGGCACGCATCCGACGGTCATGAGCTGCTCGTCGGCCGAATCCTATCTGAAGAACAGCACCGACACGGCCACGCGCCGCCAGGTCTTCGGCGCCTACAATGCGTGGTTCGCCGAGAACGCCGCGCCCTTTGCCGCGTTGCTCAACGCCATGACGGGCCACAGGCTAAACCTCTCAGACCGCGCGGGCATGTCGATGCTCGACGCGTCCCTCAAGAGCGAGCGCATGAGCCGCCCCGCCTTCGACGCGATGATGAGGGCCGTGCGCGCTGCTGCGCCGAGGGCCCGCAACGCTGTCCAGCTCTCGGGCATGGTGCTCTCGTGCCTCGAGGGCCGCAGGTCGGGTCTTTCGGTCGCGAACCTCTTTGCCCCGCTTCCCGAAGCCGCGCCTCTTGAAGCGGCTGCCTCGTTCGACGGTGCCGCCGACGCGCTGCGTCGCACCTTCAGCAGGATCGATCCCGACTTTCAGGGCTTTCTCAAGCGCCTCCTTTCGGCAGGCTGGATCGAGACGAGCAACATCTCGGGCGGCGAGGGCGGCACGTGGTGCGCGCAGGTGCCCGCCTGCAGCTCCGTGGCGGTCTATGCGGACTACCAGCCCACGCTCAACCGCGCCTGCGAGCTTGCCCACATCCTGGGCGAGGCGTCCCTGAGGGACAGGCTCATCGCCTATCCCGCCATCGCGCAGAATCCGTCCCTTCTTTCGTGCGAAATCGCGGGACGCTTCTTCATGGACGCCTTCCTCGCTCAGCTTCTCGAGGAGACGGAGTGGGAGCGCCGCGAACATGCGGCCGTACTCTGGCAGGCCCTGCGCCAGATCGGCGTCAACCTCCTGCACCTGCCCTTCAGGTTTGAACTTTCGCACAGGCTCCACGAGGAGAGAAGGCACGGCTACCTCTCGGTGAACGACATCAACAAGCTCACCAACACCATCTGGGAGGATTATTTCGCGGACACGGTCCGAGGGTCCGACCAGTACGTCTGGGCCGCCAAGCTTCATTTCTATCTGCCGCGCGAGCCCCACTACGACTGGCAGTACACGGCGGGCTACCTCATCGCGGCCGTTCTGAGGCGCAGGCTTCTGGCCGACGGCTGCACGGCCTGCGGCGGCTCGTTCGGGGACTTCCTCTCCGACTGCGCGACGATTGACTGCGACGAGCTCATCAGACGCCACCTCGGCGCCGATCCCGCCTCCGACGCCTTCTGGACGGACGCTGCCACGGAGGCGCTCAACGTCATGCGCGACGCAGATCGCCACATCCAGGCCTTTATCTCCTGAGAAGGGAAGGGCCGGAAAAGAATAAAAAGGCAAAAGACCAAAAGGAAAGCCCCGTGCGGAGGACCGCCCGGGGCTTTTCTGACTTCAGGTCTCGGCCGCAGGGAGGCGCGCCCGAAGGAGAGAGGGCATTCGTCAGACGAGGAAGTAGAGCGCGCCGATCGTGCAGAGCATGACGGGGATGGAGCGCTTGACGACGTCGAGCGGAGAGGCGCCTGCGATGCCTGCGATCAGGATGACGCCGGCGGCGAGCGGAGACGAGACGCGGCCGAGCGTGGCGGAGACGCAGGCGATGAAGCCGAGGTCCTCGATCTTCATGCCGAACTCGAGGGCGTGCGGCGTGACGGATTCGTTGAAGGCGAACGCGGCGGCGTTGCCCGAGCCCGTGATGATGCCGAGCAGGTAGGGGCCGAAGGAGGCGCCGAGCTTGGCGACGTCGGAGGAGTTCTTCAGGTAGTCGATGAAGAGGCTGATGAGACCGCAACTCTTGAGGCCGGCGGCGAAGACGCCCGCGGCGATGATGAGGCCGAGGATGCTGCCGTAGCCCGAGCCCATGCCGTCGAAGAACTTCGAGCAGAGCTGCTGCGGGTT
>OLIY01001896.1_pt1 | contig 12301 bp, 14 predicted proteins | sample 1601431 | NCBI WGS metagenome assembly OLIY01 (sample SAMN04168659, study PRJEB22393) | human gut metagenome | biome: human gut microbiome; feature: stool | host: Homo sapiens | collected 2014-05-12
GAACGACAAGACGGGCAATCCGATTATGATCGGTCTGGTGCTGGTGTGGAAGATCAAGCGCGACGATATCTATAAGGCGGTCTTCGAGATCGACGCTCCGACGACTGCCGGACAAACCGGGGTTTCGGCTTCGGCCCGCATGAACATCCTCGAAAATTTCGTGGGTGTGCAGAGCGACGCTGCGCTGCGTCAGGTCGCCGGTTGCTATGCTTATGACAATAACGGGGTTAAGGACGATGAATTGACGCTGCGCTCGAATAGCGAGGCGATCAACGACCAGCTCGAACACACGCTCAACGAACGCCTGGCGATGGCCGGCATCGAGGTGGTCGAGGCCCGCATCAACTACCTGGCCTATGCGCCCGAAATCGCCGCCGTGATGCTGCGCCGCCAGCAGGCCGATGCCATCATCTCCGCCCGCGAGAAGATCGTCGAGGGTGCCGTGTCGATGGTGCACATGGCGCTCGACCGCCTCGGCAACGAGCATATCGTCGAACTGGACGAAGAGCGCAAGGCGGCCATGGTGTCGAATTTGCTCGTAGTGCTCTGTGCCGACGAAGCCGCGCAGCCCGTGGTGAATGCCGGAACCCTGCACCATTGATTTAACTGGGGATGGCTAAAGAGAATAATAACAAGAGTTTCGTACTGCGTATCGACGCCGCGACGATGGACGCATTGGAGCTATGGGCTGCCGACGAGTTCCGCTCGATCAACGGCCAGCTCCAGTGGATCATCGCCGATGCCCTGCGCCGCAGCGGCCGCCTGAAGAAGCCGCGTGCGGCCGCCGGGGCGACCCTGCCGGCCGCGGATACGGGCGTTGCTTCGTCGGGCAGGGACTTCCCGCCGGCCCCGGCGGCCGTTTCTCCCGCGGTTGCCGCCGCTCCTCCTGCTGACGTTGCGTCCGGCGAAAGCACGCCCCCGCTGCAGGATGCCGTCCCTCCCGTTGCCGCAGCGGCAGCCGGGGAAGCCGGCCCGCTGCCTTCGCACGCCCGTATGCAGTCCGACGACCCGCAAAAAAATAAAGCCGATATAAAAAAATGAATCCGATGTTCAGGATGTGGAGATGTTATTTTTCCGGCCTGCTCGATGCCGGACGCTGGCGGATGTTTCTGCACAGCCGCATGTGGCTCGGCCTGCCCGTGGCAGCCGTTGCCGCGTTCGTCGTAATTTTCCTGCTGCGCCGTTTCGGTGAAAGTCTCCCGACTGCCGAGGCGCTTTGGAAGGGGGCTGTCTGTGCACTGGTGATTGCTTTTTGCTGGGCTTTGGGCGTGTGGGCCGCCGTCGGGCCCGAACCGTCCGATGACGACGGCGGGCAGGACGGGGAGGCCGTCGGTGACGTGGGAGCCCGTGCGGCGTGGCGGGGCAGGGTGCTCTGCTTCGTATTGCTGCTGGGGGCGTTCGCCCTGGTTTGCTCGTCCCAGATTTCGGAAATGCTGGGCGGCGAATGTTCGCTGGCCCGCGGGTTCGGGGGGATACTGCTCAAGGCGATGGCGGTTGCGGCCGTCGTTGTTCCCGTATGGCTTGATTCGGGACGCAGTAAATGGCAGGATCAATAAAAGCCGGTGCTATGTCGATCCCGATGTTTATAAAAAGGATGTTGCTATGAATCGGAAATGGATTTTTGCGGTTGTTTCGGTGCTTGCGGTTGCGCTGGCAATGTTCCCGCTCAACCTGCTGTGGGTCGGGCAGTCGCCGTTGCATGCGGCAGTGAGTTCCCTGCTGTTCGGCCTGCCCGCATTGCTCTCGGCATGGACGCCCAAGGAGCGGCGTACCGGCAGGCGCAACGAATCCCGTGGGACTGCCGTGTGTGCGCAATCCCGCAGATGTGCCGGAGCCGGCATCCATGCCGCACCTGCCGGGCGTATTGACTCCGCCGCGAATGCCGGGGCCGCCATGCCAGCCGGGGTCGCAAGGTGCAGCGAATCCGCCGGTCGTGCCGGCGCTGAAAGGTTCGGCGAATCCGCTGCGCATCCGGAATCCTGCGGCCGCACTGCGTCCGCGGACGGCACCGAACCCGCCCGGCGGAAATCCCTGCTGGCGAAAGTCGCGCTGGGGATCGCTTTTTTCGTGCTGGCGGCGATGCTGGTATACGATATTTCGACCGAAGGCGTCGCCGTCGGAGTTACGAAGGCAGTCGGATTCGGTCTGTTGATACTGCTTGCTGCCGTTGGGCATAGATTAGGTTATCTAAAGTTATAGTTTATGAAAAAAATCGTCGTTTTTACGGGTGCGGGGGTAAGCGCCGACAGCGGTCTGGCGACCTTCCGCGATTCCGACGGGTTATGGGCTTCCTACCGGATCGAGGATGTCTGCACGCCCGAGGCGTTGGCGCATAACCGTGCCACGGTCATCGGGTTTTACAACATGCGCCGCCGCGAGATGCTCGCCGCGCAGCCCAATGCCGGACACGAGGTCATCGCGGGGCTGGAACGGGATTTCGAGGTCGAGGTCTTGACGCAGAACGTAGACAACCTGCACGAGCGTGCCGGTTCGTCGAAAGTGACTCACCTGCACGGCGAACTGACCTGCCTGCGCTCGTCGCGCAATCCCGATCTGGTCGTCCCGATCGAGGGGTGGGAGCAGAAGCTCGACGCCACGGCGCCCGACGGGGCGCTGCTGCGTCCGCACATCGTCTTTTTCGGCGAGGCGGTGCCGATGTTCGAACGTGCCGCGCAGATTGCCCGGACGGCGGATATCATGGTGGTCGTGGGGACTTCGCTGGCGGTCTATCCCGCCGCGTCGCTGGTGCGCTGCGTGCGCCCCGGAATCCCGATCTATGTCGTCGATCCCGGTAATCCCGATACGGCGGGCATCCGCAATCCGCTGACCCTGATCCGCAAACGCGCCGCCGAAGGTATGCCCGGCCTGGCGGAGCTGTTGCGGGAAAAGTATGCGGCGGGGTAGGGACGCCTGCATTTCGCGCCGGCTTATTCGCCCGCTTATTGCTTCTGCATTTCGCGCCCGTTTTTCGCACCGGTATTTTGCTTCCGGATTTCGCCCCGGTATTTTCTGCCGGCGGATTCCGCTTCGGCGATTCGCGGCCCGAGGGTTGCAGTGTTGGCGCAGTGAAAGAAAACCGCCTTCGGATTCTCCCGAAGGCGGTTTCGTTTTGGAGAAGGGCAGTCGGCCGAAAAGTGTTGAAACAGGGGGCGCCGTTTATTTCAAATCCTTGAAATAGATGTCCAGCAGCTCCTTGGCGGCGATGAACGACGATATTTTGTCCTCCAGCACGCGCTTTTCGTACTCCGCGACGCGCGCTTCGACCGCCGGGTCGTGGTAGAACGAGTTGCGCAGCACTTCGTTGATCGACTCGTACATCCAGTATTTGTTCTGCCGGTTGCGGTTGTGCTGGAAATAGCCGTTTTTCTGAATGTGGTCGAGGTACTCCTCCACGCCTTTCCAGACCTCCTCCAGCCCCGTCCGGGCCACCGCCGACGAGGTGTAGACCTTGGGCCGCCATCCCGATTCGGGCACGGGGAAAAGTCGCAAGGCCCCCTGAAACTGGGTCTGTGCCAGTTCGGCCTTGTGTATGTTCTCTCCGTCGGCCTTGGTGATGACCATCAGGTCGGCCATCTCCATGATGCCGCGCTTGATGCCCTGCAACTCGTCGCCGGCACCCGAAATCTGCAACAGCATGAACATGTCGACCATCGAGTGCACGGCCGTCTCGGACTGCCCGACGCCCACCGTCTCGATGAATACCACGTCGAAGCCCGCGGCTTCGCACAGGACGATCGTCTCGCGTGTCTTGCGTGCCACGCCGCCCAGCGACCCGGCCGAAGGGGAGGGACGGATGAAGACGTCGGGGTTGCCCGAAATGCTCTCCATGCGGGTTTTGTCGCCGAGAATCGAGCCGCCGCTGCGCTCCGACGAAGGGTCTATGGCCAGCACCGCCAGCTTGTGGCGCAGCCCCGCGACCATGTTGCCGATGGCCTCGATGAAGGTCGATTTGCCGGCTCCCGGGACGCCCGTGATGCCGATGCGGACCGATTTCCCGGCGTGCGGGAGGCACGCTTCGATGATTTCCTGCGCCTGTGCATAGTGGTCGGGGTTCGACGATTCGACGAGCGTGATGGCCTGCGAGAGGGTGGTGATGTTGCCCGCGAGAATGCCCTCGACGTACTCTCCGGTGGAGAGAGCGCGCTTCTTGCGCCGCTTGAAGTAAGGGCTTACTATCGGTTGTTCTTCAACGCCTTGCGTGACGTTGAGGGCTGTGTCGTGATGCGTGTCTGCGTACTCTTTTTCGTAATGGTCTATCCTGGTGAACGACATGGTGTGTCAGCGTGTTGATTGTTCGATCAGTTTTTCGTTGATTTGCAGGGAATTGCCCATCCAGAGGGTGCGGTTCTTGGCGTCGGTCAGCACGCCGAACGGCAGGTAGCTGACGCCGAACGCCGTGAAACTCTTTTCGGCGTTGAGGCCCACGGAGATCCGTTCCGAGAGGTAGGGGCGCAGCAGCGGGGCTATTTTCGCGGGGTCCTCCTTCGTCACGACGATCACGCGCAGTTTGGTACCCGATTTGCCCGTGATTTCCTTCAGGCGTTCGAGCGAGGTTTTGCACGCGGGATTCGTCGAATGGAAAAATTCGATGTAGGTCGTCGGGGCCGGTTCGGGCTGGCGGTTGTCGAGCCACGTCTGGATTTTGAGTTCGGGAACGCGTTCGCCGAGGGCGATGTTCTGGGCCGTGGCTCCCGCGGATGCGAAACCCGCGGCCAACAGCCATATAAGCAGCACTTTCTTCATAAGAGAGCCTTGTTTTATTCGATAAAGATAACAATTATTTGGCATATGGACCAATTTTTTAGAATCAAGTTATGAAAATAGGACTCGACACGGCTCCCGCCGCACTCCGCGGGACTTACTTCCAGCACCTCGCCAGCGTGTTGGCGCGCTACGCTCCGGAGCATGAATATATCATTGGCGCAGAGGTGAATGATGGCGTCGACCTCTACCACGGCTTTAGGTCGTCGCTGCCGTTGTCCGTGCATCTGCGGCGCGTGCCTTCGGTGATGACGGTCCCGAATCTCAATTTCCTGCGCTATCCGCATCTCTATACGTTTGCCGAACGGCTTTTCGTCCTGACGCTCTACCGCCGTGCGCTCCGGCGGGCCGGCCGGGTCATCACGGTCAGCGCTCCGGCCCGCGAGGAGCTGTCGGAACGCCTCAATATCGACCCTTCGAAGATCGAGGTCATGGTGCCGCTGGCGGTTCCGGCTCCGCACGGAAATCCATCTCAAGCGGAACTTGAACACGTGCGCCGCAAATATGCTCTTCCAGAACATTTTATATTGATGATAGGGACCGTCGAATCGCGACACAACCATCAGGCGGTTTTCGCGGCTCTGGCCGACGTTGCGTCCCCGGCCGGGGTGGTCGTCTGCGGCCGCCGCACGGTCTGGTCCGACTATCTGCTGGGCTATGCCCGCGCCCGCCGCATCGCCGCACGGGTGGATTTCATCTACGAACTGACCCCTTCGGACCTTCCGGCGCTGTTCCGTCTGGCGCGGGTCTTCGCCTATCTGCCCGACGCCGATGCCGAGGCGTCGGTCGTCCCCGTGGTCGAGGCCCTGCGGGCGGGTTTGCCGATGGTCTTGAGCGACACGCAGGTCAACCGCGAAGCCGCCGGAGAGGCCGCCGCCTATGTGCGTCCGGAGGCGCGGGGCGAGGTTCTCGCGGCGCTCGAAAACGCGTTGGAAGACGTGTCGTGGCGCCGCACGATGCAGGAGCGCGAACGCCGCCGCGCCGAACTGTTCTCCGAATACGCCGTGGCGGAACGGCTGATGCAGATTTACACGTCGCTGTAACCCCGGCTTTCGAACCGCAGGCCGCCGGAGGCTCCGCCGGAACGAATCGCCTTTCCGGACATTTCCTGCGAATTCCGAACCCGAAGTTATTGCCAAAAAAAGTACTCCGAATTTTGGCGGTTCTGAAAGATTCGTCTATCTTTGTGTTCGCAAAATAACAACGAACGAAACAACATACGAATATCCACTAACTTAAATTTAAATTTTGCTATGAAAGTTTCTCATATCGAGCATCTTGGCGTTGCCGTGAAGAGTCTCGACGAGGCGATTCCCTACTGGGAGAACGTATTGGGTCTGAAGTGCTATGCCATCGAGGAGGTCGCCGACCAGAAGGTCCGCACGGCGTTCTTCATGCTGGGGCAGACCAAGATCGAATTGCTGGAGCCGACTTCGGAGGATTCGACGATCGCAAAGTACATCGAGAACCGCGGCGTCGGCATTCACCACATGGCGCTGGCCTGCGAAAACATCGAGGAGCAGCTCGCCGACGCGGAGGCCAAGGGCATCCGTCTGATCGACAAGACCCCCCGCAAGGGCGCCGAGGGCATGACCATCGCCTTCCTGCACCCGAAATCGACCCAGGGCATTCTGACGGAGCTTTGCGAAAACAAAAACAAATAGGATTATGAGCCAGATACAGGAAAAGATCAACAAACTGATCGAGAACCGCGAAACCGCGCGTCTCGGCGGCGGCCAGAAGGCGATCGACAAACAGCACGATAAGGGCAAGTACACGGCCCGCGAGCGTATTCAGATGCTCCTCGACGAAGGTTCGTTCGAGGAGTTCGATATGTTTGTGACCCATCGCTGCTACGATTTCGGCATGGATCGCAAGCACACCTTCGGCGACGGCGTGGTGACGGGTTACGGCACGATCGACGGACGTCTGGTCTATGTCTTCGCACAGGATTTCACCGTGACGGCCGGTTCGCTGTCGCTGTCGATGTCCGACAAGATCTGCAAGGTGATGGACATGGCCATGCGCAACGGCGCGCCCTGCATCGGCATGAACGACTCGGGCGGTGCGCGTATCCAGGAAGGCGTGAACGCGCTGGCCGGCTATGCCAACATCTTCCAGCGCAACGTGATGTCGTCGGGCGTCATCCCGCAGATTTCGGCCATCTTCGGCCCCTGCGCCGGCGGTGCCGTTTATTCGCCCGCCCTGACCGACTTCATCATCATGAAGAAGGAGACCTCGAACATGTTCCTCACCGGCCCGAAGGTCGTAAAGACCGTGACGGGCGAGGACGTGACGCAGGAGCAGCTGGGCGGTGCCACGATGCACACCACCAAGTCGGGCGTGGCGCAGTTCGCCGTCGACACCGAGGAGGAGGGTATCGGGCTGATCAAGAAGCTGATCTCCTACATGCCGCAGAACAACATGGAGGACGCTCCGCTGGCCGTCTGCACCGATAAGATCACCCGTCTGGAGGATTCGCTCAACGAGATCATTCCCGACAGCGCCAACAAGCCCTACGACATGACCGAGGTGATCAAGGCCATCGTCGACAACGGCGAGTTCCTCGAATCGGCCGCAGGCTATGCCAAGAACATCATCACCTGCTTCGCGCGTTTCAACGGCCAGTCGGTGGGCATCATCGCCAACCAGCCCAAGTTCATGGCCGGCGTGCTGGACATCAACGCCAGCCGCAAGGCTGCGCGCTTCGTGCGTTTCTGCGACGCGTTCAACATTCCGATCGTGACGCTGGTGGACGTTCCGGGCTTCCTGCCGGGTACGATCCAGGAGTACGGCGGCGTGATCACCCACGGCGCGAAGCTGCTGTTCGCCTACTGCGAGGCCACCGTGCCGAAGATCACCGTGACGCTGCGCAAGGCTTACGGAGGCGCATACATCGTCATGTCGTCGAAGCACATCCGCGGCGACATCAACTACGCATGGCCGACGGCCGAGATCGCCGTGATGGGCGCCAGCGGCGCCGTCGAGGTGCTCTACGGCAAGGAGCTGAAGGAGCTGGCCGACAAACCGGAGGAGAAGGCGAAGTTCATCGCCGAGAAGGAGCAGGAGTACAACGACAAGTTCTCGAACCCCTACAACGCCGCCCGCTACGGCTATATCGACGACGTGATCGAGCCGCGCAACACGCGTTTCCGTGTGATCCGCGCCTTGCAGTCGCTGGCTACGAAGCGTTTGCAGAACCCCGCGAAGAAACATTCGAACATTCCTCTCTAACAGACTGAAAAGATGACAATACTGACAGTTATGAACTGGGGATGGTCCGAGATACTCTGGGTGTCGCTGATCGGGTTCAGCCTGGTGTTTATCCTGCTGGTGGCGCTGATCTTCATTATGAAGGCCTTCGGGGCCTGCTTCCGGGTCCGTCCGGCGAGCGGCAGGAAGGTCGACGCCCAGCCGATGATCAGCGAGGAGGAGATCGCAGCCATCGCTACGGCGCTCAAGATCTACAAGGGCGCCCTGCACGACCGCGAGTCCGAGGTGCTGACCATTCTCAACATCAAGCGGGCCTATTCGCCCTGGAATTCGAAAATTCACGGTTTAACCCAGCTTCCCGACCGGAGATAGGACCCTGCGTCGGAACAAGACAACCCAAAAAAGAAAATGAAAGATTACTCTTTGAAAATCAACGGACATAATTACAACGTCCAGATCGACGACGTGAACGAGGCCTCGACGGTAGCGCACGTCGTGGTCAACGGCGTGGATTACGAAGTCGAGATCGAGGGCGCGAAAGCCTCGACGGTCTCCAAACCCCAGGTGTCCCCGGCCCCCAAGTCGGCCAACAGCGCCATGATCACTCCCTCGACGGCCACTCCTTCGCCGCGCATCGCTCCCGCGCCTTCGACGTCGGGTTCCAGCGTGAAATGCCCGCTGCCGGGCACCGTGTTGAGCGTGAAGGTGGCTGTGGGCGATACCGTCGCGGCAGGACAGACGCTCGTCGTGCTCGAAGCCATGAAGATGGAGAACAACATCGACGCCGACCGCGCCGGTGTCGTGAAGCAGATTCTCGTGCAGCAGGGCGCTACGGTCATGGAAGGCGACGTTTTAATCGTAATCGGGTAGGACTATGTGGAATGCATTGACTTCCAGCTCCAATTTCGTGCTGGAAAGCCTTGAAACCTTTGCCGAATCGACGGGCGTGTCCGGTCTGATAGCCAACATGGGGTGGGGCAGTCTGATTATGATCTGTGTGGCCTTCTTTCTGCTGTACCTGGCCATCAAACATAAGTTCGAACCGCTGCTGCTGCTGACCATCGCGTTCGGCATGCTGCTGACGAACCTTCCCGGAGCGAACCTCTACCATACGGAACTTTTTGCCGGGGGGCACGTCCACTGGGATATTTTCGTCGCCCAGGCGGGACTCCTCGATTACCTCTATCTGGGCGTGAAGCTCGGCATCTATCCCTGCCTTATCTTCGTGGGCGTGGGCGCCATGACCGACTTCGGCCCGCTGATCGCCAACCCCAAGAGCTTCCTGCTGGGAGCCGCGGCGCAGCTTGGTATTTTCCTCACGTTCATCGGCGCTTATGCGCTCGGATTCTCGCCAGCCGAGGCCGGTTCGATCGGCATCATCGGCGGCGCCGACGGTCCCACGTCGATCTACCTGACCGCGATTCTGGCTCCCGAGCTGCTCGGCCCGATCGCCGTGGCCGCCTACTCCTACATGGCCCTCGTGCCTGTGATCCAGCCGCCGATCATGCGCATGCTGACCACCGAGAAGGAGCGTAAGATCAAGATGCGCCAGCTGCGTCCGGTGTCGAAGACCGAGAAGATCCTCTTCCCGCTGATCATCACCGTGATCATCGCGCTGCTGCTGCCGTCGGCCGCTCCGCTCGTCGGCTGTCTCATGCTGGGCAACCTGATGAAGGAGTGCGGCGTGGTGGACCGTCTGTCGAAGACGGTGCAGAACGAACTGATGAACATTGTCGTCATCTTCCTGGGTCTCACGGTGGGAGCTACGGCTACGGCCGAGGCGTTCCTCAATCCGCGGACGCTGTTCATCCTCGTGCTGGGCGTGATCGCCTTCGCGATGGGAACCGCCGGCGGCGTGCTGCTCGCCAAGGTGATGAACTTCTTCTCGAAGGGCGACAACAAGATCAATCCGCTGATCGGTTCGGCCGGCGTTTCGGCCGTCCCGATGGCCGCCCGCGTGTCGCAGACCGAGGGCCAGAAGGCCGATCCCTCGAACTTCCTGCTGATGCACGCCATGGGTCCCAACGTGGCCGGCGTGGTCGGTTCGGCGGTCGCCGCGGGCATTCTGCTTTCGTTCCTCGGATAGGGAATCGCGTTCCGGGCCGCACGGCCCGATACGGTTGCAAGAGGGTTTCGGTTCGCCGGGCCCTCTTTTTTGCGCCTGTGCCGTTGCAAGTCTCGCATTTTTCGCTATATTTATGAAACCTAAAACTCCTGCCTTATTATGAAACGCTTGTTTATGGTGCTTTTCGGCCTTGCGTCGCTGCATGCGGCTGCGACCGCCGCGAAAACCGCCGGAGAGGAAAAGACCCCCGGAAAAAACGCCGGTGCGGCGGCCAGCCTTTGGCCCGAAAAGATGGACCCCTCTTTTCAGGGAAGCCGTCCGGAATGCTTCAAAATCTGGGTGATCCGCAACCTGCGGTTTCCGGCCGATCGCTACGATGTCGGGGATGAGGCGAAGGTTGAAGTTGTGTTCGCCATCGACAAAAACGGGACGCTGACCGATCTGAAGGTCACGCATTGCGAGGAGCGGCATTTTGCCGACCGGCTCTGCAAGACGATCGCCCTGTCGCCGAAATGGTCGCCCGGACGGACGAAGGGGAAACCTGTAAAAACGGAGCTGGAGATGCGATTCGTCTTCCGGCTGGTCGCCCCTCCTGCGGGACAGGAGGAGCTGGGGCTTTGCGCCGAGGAGTGCGACATCCATACGACGGCCGATAGGATGCCCCTGTTCTGCGGCGGCGGTCCGGACGGGTTTCGTGCGTGGGTGCAGCGGCAGGTCGACAGTCTGATGGGTCCGGGTGCGCTCACGGAGCCGCGGAAACTGATCCTGCGGTTTGTCGTCGGAAAGGACGGGCGGGTGACTCCTGCCCCCAAACCGAAATACCGGGACGAGGATGCTTTGGAACAGACGGTGCGTCAGGCCATTGCCGCGGCTCCTGCGTGGACTCCGGCGACGATTGACGGAGAGCGGGTTCGTTTCGGGGTCTCGATGCCGGTAGCCTTCGGTCCCGGGGCCGCCGGAGCGGAATACAGCGATAAAGACGCTTACCGGGTGGTCGAGGTCATGCCGAAGTTCTTCGGAGGCGGGCTGGATAAATTCCGGAGTTGGGTGATGGCTGAAGTGAGGTACCCGTCGGACATGCTGAAACGGGGTGTGCAGGGGCGTGTGGTCGCGGCATTCGTCGTCGACAAGGAGGGCGGATTACGATGGTGGAGATTCTCGAGTCGCCGCATCCGCAATTTTCGGAAGCGGTCGCTCGTGTGCTTGGACGTGCGCCGCGGTGGACGCCGGGCAGGCAGGACGGTGCGCTCGTCCGGGTGGAATACACGCTGCCGGTCGATTTCAAAATTCGCTCGGAACTGCGGTTCCCGAGCGGCGCCGCCGGCCGGAACCGGGGTTCATCCCGTTCGTATTGACACAGCCGCCCGCCTGCCGCCTGCCTGCCAAGGGCGCCCGCTAACGCCGCGCTCCTGCTTCGGAATGCCGCAACTCTCCTGAATACGGGGCCGTTGCGGTTTTTTTGCGCGGTTTTCGATTTTGATTTTCATTTGTTTTTGCAGATCAGAAACTTTTTCGTACCTTTGCGCACCCGCAATGTGCGGGGAACGGATTACAATAAGTTAAATTAAACGTAAAAACAGTGGATTCATTAAGCTACAAGACTATCTCGGCGAACGCTGCGACCGTCACCAAGGAATGGGTGGTGATCGACGCTACGAACGAGGTATTGGGACGTCTTGCATCGCAGGTCGCGAAGATCCTCCGAGGCAAGAACAAGCCCAGCTACACACCCCACGTCGACTGTGGTGACTACGTCATCGTCATCAACGCGGAGAAGGTGAAGCTCACGGGCAACAAAATGACCGACAAGGTCTACACGCGTCACACCGGATACCCCGGCGGCCAGCGTTTCGCTACGCCTGCCGACTATCTGGCAAAGAAACCGACGTTCATCGTCGAAAAAGCAGTCAAGGGCATGCTGCCCCGCACCCGTCTGGGCGCCGCGCTGCTCAGAAACCTGAAGGTATATGCCGGTACGGAGCATCCGCACGCAGCGCAGAACCCGAAGACCATTAAGTTAAACGAGATTAAGTAAGAGTTATGGAAGTTGTAAACACCGTAGGTCGTCGTAAGGCCGCTGTGGCTCGCGTATACGTGAAGCCGGGTAAGGGTCAGATTACAATCAACCGCAAGGCGCTTGAAGTTTACTTCCCGCTCGAAATTCTCCAGTACCAGGTGAAGCAGCCGCTGCTGGCTACCAACACGGTGGAGAATTACGACATCGTCATCAACCTCGATGGCGGTGGTATCACGGGACAGGCT
>OLIY01001897.1_pt1 | contig 12297 bp, 10 predicted proteins | sample 1601431 | NCBI WGS metagenome assembly OLIY01 (sample SAMN04168659, study PRJEB22393) | human gut metagenome | biome: human gut microbiome; feature: stool | host: Homo sapiens | collected 2014-05-12
TTGTATATTTTTGTTTTGGATTGCCATTTACATCATTTTAACTTAATGACATTGGTCAATTGACTGTCTCCCAACTATATTTCTTATATTTTTATACGTTAAAACATCCTCCACCAACAAATTCCCGCAAAAGAGAATTCGCCGGAATATTTTCACTTCCCACACCAATAAAATAATCCAAAAACTTCAACAGACGTTTCGCTTCCACATATTCCTCGCAGTCTTTCTCAATTCCAAACAAAATCGGTTCTGCATATAATTTCAACACTGCCAACTCATAAATCAGCGCCGAATTAAACATTACATCTGCATCCTCCTGATAAGGAAAAATATTCTCTTCCTCCCCTTTTCTCACTGAAGACCACATCGCGATTGTCTGTTTTGCCGAAGCCCCACGGGTTCTTGCATCTCTGACCATACGCCGTATCAGGCGCCCATCCGTTGTCGGGATGCGATTGTGTTCATCGATATTCAACTGTGTCAATGCACTGATATAAATCTTAAACTTATTTTCTTTGGAGAGTTTATACGTCATGGCATCATTCAGGCAATGAATTCCCTCAATCACAAGCACATCCTGTTCCCCAAGCTTTTTAGTCTCGCCGGAATATTCTCTTTTTCCTGTTTTAAAATTAAATGTAGGAAGCGCCACTTCTTTCCCCGACAAAAGATCTAACATATCCTGATTGAACAATTCCACATCAAGCGCTTCCAAACATTCAAAGTTATAATTGCCATCTTTGTCTTTCGGAGTCTTTTCCCGTTCAACAAAATAATTATCTACGGCGATTGGATGGGGAACAAGTCCGTTCGCCCGCAACTGGATCGAAAGTCGATGCGAAAAGGTTGTTTTTCCAGAAGAAGATGGCCCTGCGATCAGCACAAATTTGATGTCTGATTTATTTGCAATCATCTCCGCTATCTCTGCAATCTTCTTCTCCTGCATCGCTTCCTGCACAAGAATCATATCCTGAATATCCCCATTAGTGATCTTGTCATTCAGCGCGCCTACTGTCTCAATATTTTGTATATCTCCCCACTTGGTCGATTCTTTCAGAACCTGAAATAATTTATGCTGTGGTCTGAAAGGCGGAACGACTGTCGGCGCATCTTTTTCCGGCATCTGAATTACAAAGCCTTCATCATACAGATGCAGTTCAAAGTATGGCAGGTACGATGCATCCGGCACCATATATCCATAATAATAATCCTCAAACTCATTCATACTATAAACATTGACTTTTGACACTCTTCGGTATTCAAAAAGTCTCTCTTTATCATGCATTCCATGTTTGTGGAATAAAGCAATTGCCTCATCCGTATGAATCGTACGTTTGTCAATCAGCATCTTTTCCGCAACCATCTCTAACATGCGGCTCTTCACCTTATCAAGGAAACGCTGATCTACTGCGACATCCCCTTCGATCGTGCAATAATAACCCTTGCTCAAAGAAAAATGAATACGTACCTTCCAAATATCTTTATGTTCACAGACATCATAGATTGCTTTTACAAGCATCAAACACATGCTTCTTCGATATGTCTGGTTTCCCACGGAATCCCCAGTCGTAACAAATCGTAAAGTACAGTCTTTTGTGACTCCTTTTCTTAATTCCTGAAGCTTTTTATCTTCAAACACTAAGACAATCTCATTTTCATATTGCTTTTGGTATTCCTTTGCAATTTTCGCAAAAGCCGTCCCTTCCTCATACTGCTTTACTTGATTCCCTACTTTTACCTTATATACCTTTCTATCCATGTGCTACTCCTTTCTTACAGCTATACTGTCTGAAACGGCTGTACAATCTCTGCTTTTTCTATCTTAACGCATGACAGATGACTCTCTAAAAACATCGCCATATCTTCTATGAAAATATGCTCCAATCCATAGTGCCCTGCATCTATTACGTCAAGTCCTCTTGCAACCGCGTCAATCCCTTCATGATGTCCAATATCTCCAGTCACAAGTACCTCTGCTCCCGTCTGAAGTGCAGTGTCAATCATACTCTTACCCGAACCCGGAGAAATTGCTGCACGTGTCACTTTCCTTTCTATATCGCCAAATACCTTTACATCAGGCAGATGAAACTTCTCTTTTACCAGTTCACAGCACTCACCCAAAGTCATCTCATGTTTTAAAAGCCCGACTCTTCCAATCCCCTGATTATTTTCCGGAATCGTTACCTCCAAAGGCTCCGCCTGCACAAGTTCCATCATTTTTCCCGACAGTTCCGCCATGCCAAGCACATCGTAATTCGTGTGCATTGCATAATATGATATGTCATGCTGTAACAATTTCACAACGCGATTGCTGATAAAATGCTCATCCGTAACTGTTTTCAACGGCGAAAAAATAAGTGGATGATGCGTGAGAATCATATCTGCATTTCCCTTTATCGCCGCCTCGATAATCTCATCGGTTGCATCCAGCGCCACATAAATACGCTTTACTTCTTTTTCAGTGCGTCCCACCAAAAGTCCGACGTTATCCCAAGCCAAGGCTGCCTCTTTTGGATATGTACCTTCAATCACATCAATTATCTCTCTACAAAGCATATGTTTCCCTCTCTTAATAAATTCCAAGCGCCTCTTTTGTCTGTGCTATCTCATTTTCAAGTTCCGCTATCCGGGATGCAATATGTATTCCTTCTTCCTTCCTTAGCTGTCTGCAAATTTGCTCTTTTGTCTTTTCTTCCTTTTCTAAAAACAATTTTAAAACAGGATGTTTTTCTCTGAGTAACAGCTTCCCATACCGCAGTTCTAATGTACTGTATTCCTCAGCAGACCCGTTTGCCACCTTCATCATCGGATAAAATTTTCCATCCTCCAAAACCATATCTTCTGCTATAATGCGGTAGTTATGTTCACACAGATACTGGCGCACTTTTGCAATTTCAGACTGTGGCTGCAGAATGAATTCCTTCAGATTTCTGAAAATCTCTTCTCCATCTTCCATGATCTTTATGACAAGACCACCACCCATTCCGGAGACAATAACACAGTCACATTCTCCTATCTGTAGTTTTTTGACCCCGTCTGACAGTCTAGTCTTAATCTGCTCCCCCAGACCGTGCATCCGAATATGTGCTTCTGCACGATCCAAAGGTCCACGATTGATATCCATCGCAATCGCGCATTTATTTTTTCCAGACTCTACCAGATAGATCGGAATATAACCATGGTCTGTTCCGACATCCGCGACTGTCACTCCATTGCTCACAAGTTCTGCAACTGCCTGTAATCTCTTTGATAGCTCCATACAAATACCCTAATCCAAATAATCACGAAGTTTGCGGCTTCTGCTTGGATGACGGAGTTTTCGAAGTGCTTTCGCCTCAATCTGACGGATTCTTTCACGAGTGACGTCAAATTCTTTTCCGACTTCCTCCAATGTACGCGCACGTCCATCGTTCATACCGAAACGAAGGCGCAATACTTTCTGTTCTCTGTCAGTCAACGTATCCAAAACTTCTCCTAATTGCTCTTTCAACAACGTAGCTGCTGCTGCCTCAGCCGGCACCGGAACATTGTCATCCTGAATGAAATCTCCCAAATGACTGTCCTCTTCTTCGCCAATCGGTGTCTCCAAAGATACAGGTTCCTGAGAAATCTTCAAAATCTCACGCACTCTTTCCACCGGCATGTCCAGTTCTTCTGCAATCTCCTCCGGCAGTGGCTCACGTCCCAATTCCTGCAGCAACTGTCTTGATACACGAATCAATTTGTTAATTGTCTCCACCATATGAACCGGAATACGAATGGTTCTCGCCTGATCTGCAATCGCTCTCGTAATTGCCTGTCTGATCCACCATGTCGCATACGTACTGAATTTGAATCCTTTCTGATAATCAAACTTTTCAACCGCTTTGATCAATCCCAAATTTCCTTCCTGAATCAAGTCAAGAAATAACATTCCACGTCCCACATAGCGTTTCGCAATGCTGACAACAAGACGAAGATTCGCCTCTGCAAGCCTCTTTTTCGCATCTTCATCCCCTTCTGCCATCCGTTTCGCTAGTTCAATCTCTTCCTCGGCACTCAACAATGGCACTTTACCGATCTCTTTCAGATACATACGCACCGGATCTTCGATACTGATTCCATCCGGCACAGACAGATCTATCTTTTCCATGTCAACTTCATCTTCATCTGTCAACAAAATCTCCACGTCATCTGCATCATCCGTGTCCGGACTGATTCTGAGTACATCAATATTCTGCGATTCCAAATACTCGAATATTTTCTCCATCTGTTCTGCTTCCAGCTCCATATCTGAGAAAACTTCATTGATCTCCTGTATCTCAAGAATACTTTTCTTCTTCTTCCCTAAAGCAACCAGATTTTTCAATTTTTCCTCAAATTTTATAGCTCTTTCTTCCATGTAGTGTCCATCCTCTCATAGCTTGTTTATATTTTATCCTTAATCAATAGAAATATGCATTCTTTGCAAGTCCTGAAGAGATTTCTTTGCCTCCATCAGTCTCTGCAGCCCCACAATATCTGTAGGATTCAACATCTTCGTCGCAAACTCAATGCTGTTGTATTTTACGCGGATAATCGTCTCCTTCAACGCTTTCTCCTGCTCTTCTTTCGTGGTGAGTTCCCGAATCTTCGTATGGAATAACTCTGCCACTTCCCGGTGTTCTTCCTCATCCGTAAAATGATTCATCACCTTCGCCGGATTGACCTCCCCCGCCTCATACTGCTCATACAGAAGCTCAGCAACTGTGCGGTAAAGTTCTTTTGTAAAATCTTCTGGTACAATATACTTTTTAATCTGTGCAAACAACGCCTCATTCTCTATCAGCCACGTCAGTAATATTTTCTGCGACTTCAGATTCCCATCTTCTTTTTGCTTTTCCCGGTTCGCCGTCTGTTTTGGCCGCTCCGCAGGTGTCGCCTGCCCCATCTGGATTGCCATCTTGCCCACCAGTTTTTTCAATTCCTCATATCCAATCCGATATTTTTCAGCAACTGCTTCTATGTAATTGTTGCGCTCAATCTCTTCCTCAAACATGGTGAGACGTTTTGCCGCCTCTTTATGAAACGCAGTCTTTCCTTCCGGCGAATTCATATCATACTCTTTTTCCAGAATCTCCAGGGAGAACAAAAATCCATTTCTTGCTTTATTGATCCTCTCCTCAAACGCCTCTGTTCCAAGATTCTTGATAAACTCGTCTGGGTCTTTATACGGTTCCATCCGGATAATCTTAGCTGTAATGCCTGCCTCTTTTAAAATCGGCATTGCACGAAGTGCTGCTCTTGTTCCGGCCTCATCGCTGTCATAGGTCAAATAAACTTCATTCACATACCGCTTGATCAGCGATGCATGTCCGGTAGTCAACGCTGTCCCAAGCGATGCCACCGCATTCGTAAATCCCGCCTGATGGAGTGAAATCACATCCATATATCCCTCACAGATCAAAAAATAAGGCTTTCTGGATGTTCTGGCACGATTCAGCCCATAGAGATTCCTGCTCTTGTCAAACACTTCCGTCTCCGGCGAATTCAAATATTTTGGCTTTGCATCTCCCATAACCCTTCCGCCAAATCCAATCACCCGGTTATTGACGTCCATGATTGGGAACATCACACGATTCCAAAATTTGTCGTGTGCCCCATGCCTTTCATCAACACTGATCAGACCCGCTTTTACAAGCAGTTCATCTTTATAGCCTTTTGTCTTTAAATACCGATACAGATCATTACTGTATTTATTGGAATATCCCAGACCAAAAGCGGTGATCGTCTCCTCACTCAGTCCTCTGCCAGTCAAATAGGTATGTGCCAATTTCCCCTGCTCGGTCTTTAACTGGGCATAAAAATATTTTGCGGCAAGCTTATTGATCTCCAGCAGTGTCGCCTTCAGATCAGCTCTCTCTTTTGCTTCTTTGGAATACTCCACTTCTGGAATATTCACTCCTGCCCGCTCAGCAAGCATCTTAAACGCTTCCACGAAAGAATAATTCTCATATTCCATAATAAATGTAAATACATTGCCTCCCGCACCGCATCCGAAGCAATAATACATCTGCTTTCCGCGGCTGACTGAAAAAGAAGGGGATTTCTCATTGTGAAACGGACAAAGTCCAAAATAAGAACTTCCTTTTTTCTGTAACTTTACATATCCGGAAATGACGTCCACAATATCATTTTTTTGTCTTACTTCTTCTATTAAGTCTTCTGAAAAGTACATGTTGTCCTTCCTTCCAAATAAATTACCCTACATTTATACTTATTCGACAAATCCTTTTGATTTCCTTTAAATTTTCCAAGATTGTGGCACAAAAATTTCCTGAAACTTTTTTACCGCATAATTATCGGTCATCCCAGCTATATAATCACAGATAATCTGTTCTTTGCTGTCACCTCTCAGTACCGCACGTTGTAACTCCCGCTCAGGAAGTTTTTCGAAATGCTCCGAATAATACTCATAGAGATTCTGTACCAGTTTGATTGCTTTTTCCTCCTCGCTTTTTGCAAGAGGATTCCTGTAGACATTTTCAAACATAAATTTACGCAATCCCATAAGTGCCACTTCTACTTCTTCTGACATCTGGATCTTTGGTTGATCCATGCTATGTATGATCACATCGTGTATCATCGTATTTAATCTTGCTCGAGTTGTGTTCCCCAATGTTTTCCGATATTTTGGCGGAATGTCGGCTTCGCTCAGTATCCCGCCGCGTATCGCATCATCAATATCATGATTGATATATGCAATCTTATCAGATAATCTCACAATCTGCCCTTCCAAAGTAAATGGCTTCCCCGATGTCTGATGATTTCGAATTCCATCAACGACTTCCTCCGTCAGATTCAGTCCCTCTCCTCGTTTTTCTATGCATTCTACAACACGAACACTCTGCTCATTGTGCCTAAACCCAAGCGGACAGATCTGGTTGAGTGCCCGCTCTCCGGCATGACCAAACGGGGTATGCCCAAGGTCATGTCCGAGACTGATGGCTTCTGCCAAATCTTCATTTAAGCGAAGTGCTTTTGCAATCGTGCGGGCATTCTGTGAGACTTCCAGCGTATGCGTCAGTCTCGTCCGATAATGATCTCCTTTCGGGAGCAAAAACACCTGTGTCTTTTGTTTCATTCTTCGGAATGCCTTACAATGCAAAATGCGATCCCGGTCTCTTTGAAATACCGGTCGGATATCACATTCCTCTTCTTTTACCTTTCTTCCTTTAGAATCCTTGCTCAGCGTCGCATATGGACTCAAATATTCAATTTCTCGTAATTCTAATTGTTCTCGAATCGTCATCTTACTCTCCCTTATTTTTCAGCCGTTCCTCTATCGCATTTACAACCGTCTCAAGTACCTTGATTCTCGCATAATACTTGCAGTTTCCTTCCACTACAATCCAAGGTGCTTTTTCTGTGGAAGTTCGAATCAGCATCTCATTTACAGCTTCTTCGTATTGGTCCCATTTTTCTCGGTTTCTCCAATCTTCCTCCGTGATTTTCCACTGCTTGTCCGGATTTTTCTCACGTGCCCTGAACCTTCTCTCCTGTTCTTCCTTATCAATATGAAGCCAGAATTTCAGGACAACCGTACCGGCATTCACCAAATCCTGTTCCATATCATTGATTTCCTTATATGCTCTCTGCCACTCCTTTTTACTGCAAAACCCTTCAATCCGTTCCACCAATACCCTTCCATACCACGTTCTGTCAAAAATAGCAATATGTCCTGCTTTTGGCATTGCTCTCCAAAATCGCCAAAGATAATGATGTGACCGTTCCATATCATTCGGCGATGCTGTCGGATGCACCACATATCCTCTCGGATCCATCTTTTCCGTCAGTCGATTGATCGCGCCACCCTTTCCAGCCGCATCCCAGCCCTCAAATCCTAATACGACCGGAATACCTTTTCGGTACAGTTCTCCATGCAGTTTCTCTATCTCTTTCTGCAGTTTCTTTAATCTCTTCTTATATTCCGCCTTCGTATAAGAACAATCCAAATTGGCTTTTGCTAAGACCGTCTCCGATATTTCATGGTTTACAAGCACTTTATCAGGCATGATTTCTTCTTGTTTTCCCTGTTTTCGTTTCTCTATTTCCGCCAAAAGGCAATTGATTACTGTCGTGTAGATTTTTATTGTTGCAAATCTTCGGTCTGTCGCTTCCACGATTGTCCACGGTGCATAGTCTGTATCGGTTTTCTGCAGCATCTCCTCATTCATTCTTTTATATTTTTTAAACCCTCGATTCCGCTTCAGATCTTTTTTGCTCACTCGCCACGCAGTCTCTTTCTTGGCCAATAATTTATCGAATCTCTTTTTCTGTTCCTCTTGGCTGATACATAAAAAGATTTTGATCAAAACCATTCCATCGTCTGTCAACTGTCGCTCAAATGACTGAATCGAATCATATGCAGACAGAACCTCTTTTTCTCCTACCTTCTTTTCAAATCGATCAATTAAAACTTTACGATACCAACTGCTGTCATAAATTGCGATTCTTCCTTTTTCCGGCATTTTTGTCCAAAATCTCCATAAAAACGGATATTTCTTTTCCTCCTCGCTTTCATTCTTCACTGCGTACACTTCAAACCCTCTCGGATCTAATGAACGAATCAATTCTGCAATCTGAATTCCTTTTCCAGATGCGCCAAATCCTTCAAAGGCAATCATAATCGGAATATTTAAATTTCTGCACGCTCGTTGTAACTGTGCAAGCTTTCTCTCCAGCACACTGATTTTTCTTTGATATTCATCTTTCTCCATTTTCTTTGTTAAATCTATCTTTTCCAGCATAAATATTCCTCCCATTACAGATATTTTTATGCAATTACACGATTTATTATACAATTATATAACTATTACCTTTTCTTTTCCATAATTATCTATATTTAATAAACTTTAAAAAAAGTGTTGACATTTCACACAAATCATAGTATTATGGTCAAGTAGCAAGGAGCTGTTACGCAGGAGTGTCGGAATTGGCAGACGAGCAAGACTAAGGATCTTGTGATAGCAATATCGTGTGGGTTCAAGTCCCATCTTCCGCAGGAAGTATAAAAGCCTTGAGTTTCAAGGCTTTTTTCTTTTGCCTCGAAATAAATTGAGCTCGTTAAAGAGAATATATAATATAAATGAAACAGCGGCTATGGAAAACCAACGACAGGGTATGTACAGGTGCGGATATTCTGTCGGAATGAAACGGTTTTTCATGGCCGCTGTTTGTATTTGTACATCATGACGGGAATTTTTGCACATTGAAAATAGACGGAAAATGCCGATCCAAAAGATGAGGTAGAGAGGGAAACAGTACAAAAATACTAAAAATATAAGTTTCGAAAACGATTGAAATTGTGCACAATCACATCACAAAATGATATATATGATATAAAATATATGATTATGTATAACATTGCTTGACAGTGCAAAATGAATATAATATATTATACACATAAAGCACAAACAAATAGAGAAAAGATAGATGAAACCGAACATAATGCACAATAGCTGTGTTCGTTTTTGAAAAAAGGTGGATGGAAATGTGGATTAACTGCAAAAATGATATAAATGGTATATAAAATATAACAAGAGAGGAAGGAAGAAGAATGAAGGAGAAAACAAAAGAAAAACAAAAGGGTAAAAGCTTTTGGAAAAGGGAAGGAGTACAGGGATATTTATTCATGATCCCGACCCTGATCGGATTTCCGCTTTTGTGTGCATATCCGATGTTGTATTCCCTCTACTGTGCATTTTGTGACTGGGACGGATACAATGATCCGGTATTTGCAGGTTTGAAGAACTTCAAATACATCCTGACGCTGGACCCGGTATTTCCGAAGTCCGTAGCTGTGACATTTATTTATGCGCTGATTAACGTTCCGGTTTCCCTGATCCTCGGCCTTGCACTGGCGGTATTGTTAAATAAGCAGTTAAAAGGAATCAAGTTCTTCCGTGTTATTTATTACCTGCCGACTATCGTACCGAGCGTTGCAGCAATCATTCTGTGGCAGTTTATGTTTAAGAGCGACACTGGTCTGTTAAACGGAATGCTTCGCCAGATCGGACTTCCTGCAGTTGGCTGGCTGACAGATGAAAAGGTTGTGCTGCTTTCCCTGAGTCTGATTAAATGGTGGGGCGTTGGAGGTATGATGATTATCTTCTTAAGCGGTCTGCAGTCTGTACCGGTAGATGTTTACGAAGCGGCAGACTTGGACGGTGCAAGCGGATGGCAGAAGTTTAAGAGCATCACGTTACCGATGATTACACCGATCGTGTTCTTACAGCTGATTACCGGTCTGATCGGATGCATGCAGTCCTTTGCAGAAGCACAGATTATGACAGCCGGCGGCCCGAACTATGCATCTCACTTTATCAATTACGATATTTATACCAATGCATTTTCCAATAACAAATTTGGACGTGCGAGTGCAGAAGCGTGGATTCTGTTCCTGATTATTATGGTATTTACTGTTATTATTTTCAGAAAATCTGAGCAGTACGTTTATTACGAGAATGAATAAGGAGGAAAATCGAAAGTGGGAAAGAAAAAGAAAGCCATTGTCACGACAGGGATTCGATATCTGATTATTTTGATCTTTTGTGTCCCGATGATTATGCCTCTTTTGTGGATGCTGACAACGGCCTTAAAAGATAATGCGGCAGTATTTGCGATGCCGCCTCAGTGGATTCCAAAAGTATTCCACTGGGAAAACTTCACAATCGGCTTACAGCAGATTGAATTCTGGAAACGTTTTGGCAACACTGTATTTATTTCCGTGATCGTATGTTTCGGTCAGGTGTGTAGCTGTATGAGCGTCGGTTACGCGCTGGCAAGACTGAGATTTCCGGGCAAGAAGGTGTGGTTTTACCTGATTGTAGGCAGCATGATGATTCCCGGCATGGTTACGGTAATCCCGGTATTCCGTTTATGGGCGGCATGCGGATTTTACGGAACCTGGTGGCCAATGATTATCCCGGCTTTCCTAGGTGCACCGTTCCAGACTTTCCTGGCAAAACAGTTTATGTCCGGTCTGCCGAAGTCTTATGATGAAGCGGCGAGAATGGACGGCGCGAGCAGACTACAGGTTCTGTTAAAGGTAATTGGACCGATGTGTAAACCGCTGATCGCAGTTATTGCAATCCAGTCGTTCCAGGGTGCCTGGAACGACTACTTAACTCCATTGCTGTATGTCATTTCCAAACCGGAAAAGTGGACACTGTCCCTGGCAGTCGGCAGAATGACAAGCAGTACTTATGGAACACAGTGGAACCTGTTTATGGCAGCAGACGTTGTCTACATGCTCCCGATCCTGATTTTGTTCTTCTTCTGTCAGAAGTACTTCATGGAAGGCCTTGGCTCTTTAAACAGTTCCGGCGTAAAAGCCTGAATGTTTTTGAAGATTGCGGAAGTGCAAAGCACGTAGCAATCTGGTATCAAAGGGGTCAAAATACTTTTTGATCCCAACATCATTTCATAGAAGGTTTTTTACAAAAAGGCTATTTGAAAAGTGCGTTTTTGTAAATAAAATACCGACAAAGATAAAAGGAGGGTATATCAAATGAAGAGAAAGAAAGCGATGGCAATTGTGATGGTTGCTGCAATGACAGTGACAATGCTGGCGGGATGCGGAAGCTCTGCATCAGATACAGCAGCAACACCTGCGGCTGATTCTGCAGCTACAGACACCAGGGCTGATTCAACGGCAGACACATCAGCGGATTCGGGGGAAGTTATAACGCTGAGAGTGGTAGACTGGGAAAGCGATGAGATGAATGCTGCAATGCAGGATGCGTTTGATAACGTATTTTCTGTAGCACATCCCAACATCAAGGTTGAAATCGTAGAGGGTTCCTATTCCGACTACAGCCAGCAGATGAATGCAATGATTACGGCAGGCAGTACGATGGAAAGACCTACGGACTTCCCGGACTTGTAAACGTATACGGCGTATTCTACAACAAAGACATCCTGGCAAATGCCGGTCTGGACGAGCCTTCTGCAGACTGGACATGGGATGACCTGTTCGAGTATGCTGAGAAGTTAAAAGATCCTTCTGCTAACAAGTTTGGTCTGTATGGTCTGAACACTGATATTTTCGGTCTGACCAATATCAGCGTATCGGAAGGCGGTTCTCCGTTCGTGGACAGCCTGACTCATACGACAAAGGTTACCGTAGATGACAAGTTAAAAGAGGCAGCAGAAAAGGTTGCAGGTCTGATCGCAGATGGCACAATTCCCGGCAGAACCTATGAAACTGCAAACCAGTTGTCCGCATTCGAAGCGGGCGAAATGGGTATGCTGTTTTATGGACAGTGGGAAGTTGAC
>OLIY01001905.1_pt1 | contig 12241 bp, 9 predicted proteins | sample 1601431 | NCBI WGS metagenome assembly OLIY01 (sample SAMN04168659, study PRJEB22393) | human gut metagenome | biome: human gut microbiome; feature: stool | host: Homo sapiens | collected 2014-05-12
GGCATCCTTGCCCTCTCAGGCGCTTCGCGCCAGCTCTCCCAAAGGGAGAGCCTTTATGAGGAGAGCCAGAATGAATTATCTCTTAAAACTATCCTACGACGGCACGAACTACTGCGGGTTTCAGGTGCAGCCCAACGGGCGGAGCGTAGCTGCTGCGTTTCAGGACGCCCTGGAGGCGGTGCTGGGCTGTCGGCCCGACATCAAGGGCTGCAGCCGCACCGACGCCGGCGTCCACGCGCTGGGCTTCATGCTCAACTTCCACGCCGACACCCGCATCCCGGCGGCAAAGCTGCCGCTGGCGCTGAACCAGCATCTGCCCCCGGATATCCGGGCGCTGGAAGCGCGGGTGGTGCCGGACGATTTTCACGCCCGCTATGCGGCCCACACCAAGACCTATCTCTACCGCATCCACAACAGTCCGATCGACTCGCCCTTTGCCGCGCGGTATTACACCAGAGTGCCGGGGCGGCTGGACGCGGACAGGATGCAGCAGGCGGCGCAGTATTTTGTGGGAAAGCACGATTTCCTCGCCCTCTGCGCCTCGGGCAGCTCGGCTGCGGCTCACGGCGACACCGTGCGCACCATCACGGCCTGTGACGTTCAGCGTCGGGGCGACGACATCGACATCACGGTGACGGCGGACGGCTACCTCTACAACATGGTGCGCATCCTTGCAGGCACCCTCTGTGAGGCCGGCGCGGGGCGTCTTGCGCCTGAGGCCGTGCCGGGCATCCTCGCCAGCCGCGACCGCAAAAACGCCGGGCCGACGCTGGCGGCGAAAGGACTTTTCCTCAAGAGCGTGGACTACGACACGCCCATAGAATAACGCAAACACGACCGATGCTCCCGGAGGGAAAACGCCCCTTTGGGAGCACTGTCATTGCACGAAGGGACAGGAGAGTATGAGAAAAAGACAGCGCGGCCCCCGGCCTGTGTCGGACGAGCCGCTTTCGGCGGGACGGGTCGAATACCTCGAGCAGGCCCGCGAACGGGTGCGGAACCGGCGCATCCGCCGCACGGCACTCATCGTCGTGGCGCTGACGCTGGTGGTGCTGTTCACCACCGGCATCGTGGGCAGCTCTGTGGCCATGGCCAAGGACTGGGCCGACACCGCCCGCATCCTGCTCTTCCCCGGCACGGGCTGGCCCCAGCAGACCGGCGTCATGGAGGTGAAACAGCTTGCCTCCATGAACAGCAGCTTTGTGGAGCTGGGCGAGGAAGGGTGCGTGGTCTGGTCCCGCACCGGCACCCGGCTCAACTCCATCCAGAGCGGCTACGCCCGCCCTGCGCTGGCTGTGGGCAAGAACCGCTTTGTGCTCTACAACCGCTCGGGCAATGAGCTGCGGGTGGAGAGCCGGACCCAGAACCTCTACACCAAGACGATGGAGAACAGCATCACCCTCTGTGCCATGGCCGACAACGGCACGCTGGCCGTCGTCACAGAGGACCCAGGCAGCGCGGCCCGGCTTCGGGTCTACTCGTCCTCAATGGAGCAGCTGCTGAGCTGGAGCCTCACCATCGCCGACGGCACCCCGCTGCGGCTGGCCTTTTCGCCGGATGGGCGGCGGCTGGCAGTGGCGGCGGTGACGGTAAACGGCGGCCAGATGGTCACGAATTTCTATGTCGTCACCCTGGCGCAGGGCGACCCCCTGCTGGTGGGCAGCGGCAGCGGTGCGGCCCAGTGGCTGAGCTGGACCGGTTCCCAGAGCATCCTGGTCGTCTGCGACAGCCGCGCTGTCCTCTACAACGCATCGGGCGGCGAGCGGGCAGCCTATGACTTTACCGGGCAGACCCTCCGGGACATCTCGGTGGACGCTTCGGGCAATACTGCCCTTCTGCTGGCCTCCGGCCAGCTCTGTCAGGCCGTGATGCTGGGCCGTGACCTCGGCGTCGAGAACACCACGCAGGTGCAGGCGTCCAACCGCATCGTCCGCTCCGGTGCGCAGTTCTATCTGCTCACCGATACAGGGGTGGAGTGCCTTTCCACCGACGGCACCTCCCAGTGGACCCAGAGCCTTTCGGCCCGCCCGCAGGGTCTGCTGGCCGACCGCAGGCAGCTGCTGGTCTTCTGCGGCAATACGGTGCAGGGATTGACCCCGCCTGCAGTGGAAAACAACGCTCAAAGCAATACATAATAAGGAAAACAAGATATGTTCAAGAATCCGTCATTTCTTTTTGATATAGTATGTACCGTGGTCTGGCTGCTTCTGGCTGTGCGCTATGCCCGCAAGGGCTTTCTCGCAGCCAGTGTCCAGCTGGGCGGGAATGTCTTCAGCCTCGTGGGCGCCCGGGTCTTTTCGGGCTGGGCCGCTGCCGAGGTGTTCCAGCGCTTTCTGGCCGGGAGCTTCCGTACCCAGATCGCCGAGAGCATCTCGGCCGGAGGGGTCGTGGACCTGACCGGCATCGCGGACAAGTACGCGGGCTTTCTGCCCGAGAGCTTCCGCGCCTCCATCGTGGAGACCTGCGAGCGCTCCATCTCGGCTGTACTCAGCGACAACGCCGTGGTGCTGGCGGACGCCATCGTCCAGAAGGTGCTGGCTCCGCTGCTCACGCCGGTCATCTCGGTCGTGCTCTTTTTCGTGGCCTTTGCCCTGCTGCGGATGCTGGTGAGTATGCTGGTCACCGTGCTGGGCCTCGTCAACCGGCTGCCGGTCATCGGCACCGTCAACCGCTGGCTGGGCTGGGTCACCGGCTGTGTCGCCAGCACCATGGACATCTATCTGGTGCTCTGTGTGGTGTGGGCTGTCATCGTCATCACCGGCGGCAATCTGACCGTCCTGAACGATACGGTCATGAGCAGCAGCCTTTACTATAAAGCATTCAATCTGTTCAACCCCTTCCTGTAAAGGGGAGCTTTAGGAGGAACCTATATGGTCTGCAATCGCTGTCAGAAACGTCCGGCCATCATCTTCGTCCAGCGGATGGAGAATGGCCAGATGAAAAATGAGGGCTTTTGCCTGCACTGTGCGCGTGAGCTGCACATCAAGCCGGTGGAAGACCTGATGAAGCAGTTCGGTATGTCCGACGAGGACATGGATAACATGGAAAACCGAATGGAGAGCATGATGGATGAGATGGGGGACGCGAACCCCCTCTCCCTCATGATGAATATGGGCCAGCCCATGGACGGCGAGGAGAACGAAGGGGACGACGACCTCGTCCCCGGCTCCAGCGCTACCTTCCCGCTGGGCGTCAAGGCGGAGGGCGATGCCGGAAACAGCAAAAAGGCCCAGAAGAACGGCAAAAAGCCGCCCCGCCGCAAATTCCTCGACACCTACTGTGAGAACCTGACCCGCAAAGCCCGGGAGGGCAAGCTCGACGACATCGTGGGCCGCGACCGCGAGATCTACCGCACCATCCAGATCTTGAGCCGCCGCCAGAAGAACAACCCCTGCCTCATCGGTGAGGCGGGCGTCGGCAAGACGGCCATCGCCGAGGGCATCGCGGAGCGGATCGCCAAGGGCAATGTCCCTGTGGGCCTGAAGGATAAGGAGATCTTCCTGCTGGATCTGACCAGCCTCGTGGCCGGCACCCAGTTCCGCGGCCAGTTCGAGCAGCGGGTCAAGGGCCTGCTGAGCGAGGTCAAGGCCGCCGGCAATATCATCCTGTTCATTGACGAGATCCACACCATCACCTCCGCCGGTGAGAGCGAGGGTGCCATGAACGCGGGCAACATCCTCAAGCCTGCCCTCTCCCGCGGTGAGATACAGGTCATCGGCGCCACCACCTTCAACGAGTACCGCAAGTATATCGAGAAGGACCAGGCCCTTGAGCGCCGCTTCCAGCCCGTCCGCGTGGAAGAGCCCAGCGTGGCCGATACGCTGGCCGTCATGAATGGCATCAAGAAGTATTACGAGGAGCACCACCATGTGCAGGTGGATGCCGATGTGCTGAGCGCCATCGTTACCCTCAGTGAGCGGTATATCACGGACCGCTACCTGCCCGATAAGGCCATCGACCTGCTGGACGAAGCCTGCGCCTGCTGCAATCTCGCCCACCCGGTCATCTCGGAGTATCTCGAGATGCAGAAGGAGCTGGACGGCCTCAGACAGGAAGAGGCAGACATGGAGTCCTCCGACGTCAATGAGGCCATCGACTATGAGCAGGTGGCCCAGCGGAAGACCCGCATCGCCAAGCTCGAGGCAGAGCTGCCCGCAAAGCAGGCTGCTGCCAGCGAGATAAAAGTGACCATGGACGATGTGGCAAAGGTCATTGAGCTGTGGACGGGCATCCCGGCGGTGAAGATCCAGGAGACGGAGTTCGTCAAACTGGCCGGGCTGGAAGCGGAGCTGAAAAAGAAGATCATCGGTCAGGACGAGGCTGTCCATCTGGTGGCACAGGCCGTCAAGCGGAGTCGCGCCGACCTGTCGGGCCGCCGCCGTCCCGCAAGCTTCATCTTCGTCGGCCCCACCGGCGTCGGCAAGACGGAGCTGGTCAAGCAGCTGGCAAACCAGCTCTTCGACGGCCCCGACCCGCTCATCCGTCTCGACATGAGCGAGTATATGGAGAAATATGCGGTGTCCCGCATGATCGGTTCGCCTCCGGGCTATGTGGGCTACGAGGAGGCCGGCCAGCTCACCGAAAAGGTGCGCCGCCGCCCCTACAGCGTGGTGCTGTTCGATGAGATCGAAAAGGCCCACCCCGACGTCATGAACATCCTGCTCCAGATCCTCGACGAGGGCAAGATCAACGATGCACAGGGCCGGACGGTGGACTTCTCCAATACGGTCATCTGCATGACCTCCAACGCCGGCAGCAGCGACAAGACGACCTCCGGCCTCGGCTTCAACAAGAGCGAGGAGCAGCTGAGTGAGGAAAAGACCCGCAAGGCTCTGAGCCAGTTCCTGCGGCCTGAGTTCCTTGGCCGTGTGGATGAGGTCATCGCCTTCAAGCCGCTGAGCCAGCAGACGCTGGAAGGCATCGCGGCTCTCATGCTGGATGAGTACAAGCCCAGCATGGAAGCCAAGGGCATCGCCTACAGCTACACCCCGGCGGCTCTCTCTGCCCTCGTGGCCAGGAGTCAGGGCGGCAAGTTCGGCGCCCGCGACCTGCGCCGCGTCATCCGCAAGGCTGTGGAGGACCCCGCCGCCGAGCGCATCATCGACGGCACCCTGAAAGCGGGCGGCAGCCTGACGGTGGATGCCGAGAATGGCGAAGTTATCTTGAAGTGAATGCTTGACTTTTCTGCACGATCGCATATAATAAAGACAGAAAGACAATGAATTCGTGCATAGAATTCACACCAAAAGAAGAAAACCCCTTCCTGGAGTTGCCGCTCCAAAGAAGGGGTCTTCTTTTTAGTGCTTACAGTCCTTGTTCAGCATTCTGTCAAGCCACTTGCTGATGAGATTCGAAGTCACACCAGCTGCGACAGATACCATGAAAGACAACATCTCGTGCATAGGACACACCTCCCTTCCCAATGAAATTGGGTCGGTAAGGACCGTGAGACAATTATAACATATAATTCGACCAAAAGATACAGTAAACGGCACTCCGAAGCAGTTCGGAGTGCCGTTTGTCATAGGCAGACTTAGTCGAGGGAGACCGGGAACTCGGGCTTGTTGGCCATACGGGCATTGGTGCGGCCCTCGGGGATGATCTCGCCGGCGGCGGTCAGCGCCAGCTTGGTGAGGGTGGGGCCTACCAGCTCATACACCAGCACCGAGAAGAGCACGACGTTGCGCACCATGTGGCCGTCGGAAAGCTCAGCGGCCTCGGCTGCCATGCCCAGCGCCACGCCAGCCTGCGGCAGCAGGGTGATGCCGAGGTACTTCTGGATGTTGCGGCTGCAGTGGGTGGCCCGGCCGCTGACGAAGGCGCCGGAAATTTTGCCCAGAGAGCGGAAGGCGATGTACACCACGCCGATGAGGAGCACCAGCGGGTCGGAGAGGATGTTCAGATCCAGCTCTGCACCGCTGAGCACGAAGAAGAGGATATTCACCGGCGACACCCAGCGGTCGAGGCGGTCCATCAGCTCATCGGAAGTGGGGCAGATGTTGCAGAACACCGTACCAGTCATCATGCAGACCAGCAGCAGCGAGAAGCCGCAGTGCAGCGGCCCGATGTCAAAGGTGACCATGGAAAGGCCCACCGTCAGCAGCACGAAGGCCACGGAAAGGCTCATGCGTTTGGAGCGGGAGTGAAAATAAATTTCCAGCTGGTTGAGCGCGAAGCCCGCCACGGCGCCCAGACCCAGCGAGAAGACGATCTCCACCACCGGCTCCACCAGAATACTGATGGCGTCGATGCGGCCCTGCTCGAGGGCGTTGGCAATGCCGAAGGAGGCGGAGAAGAGCACGAGGCCCACGGCGTCGTCGATGGCGACCACCATCAGCAGCAGGCGGGTGAGGGGACCGTCGGCCTTGTACTGCTTGACGACCATCAGGGTGGCGGCAGGGGCCGTGGCTGCTGCGATAGCACCCAGCGTGATGGCCGAGGCCATGGAGATGATGTCGGGCCGGATGAAGTGCAGGATGACCAGCGCCGCATCCACGAGGGCGGTGGTCATGACGGCCTGTAAAATGCCGACCGTGATGGCCTGTCTGCCCATGCTCTCAAGAGCCGAGAGACGGAACTCGTTGCCGATGACGAAGGCGATGAAGCCCAGCGCCACCTGGGTGATGATGGACAGGCTGTCCACCTGCTCGAGGGTGCCGAAGCCGATGCCAAAATTACTCAGGCCCAGACGCCCCAGAAAGAAAGGCCCCAGCAGCAGGCCCGCCAGCAGATACGATGTGACCGCCGGCAAATGGATCGCCTTTGCGAGGCGCGACATCAAAAGACCTGCGATGAGCGCCGCGGAAAGGCAGATGAGAAGCTGTTCCATGCGATATTGCGGGCAGCAGCACGATACCGACGCGCAGCCGCCCTTTCCTCCTTTTTCTCAGTCGGGCGCGTTTTCTTGCTGTTTGCCAAAAGCCCAAAAAACACAGCACAGTAATAAATTATACTATTCCACTTTCTAAAAAGCAACATCTTTTCAGGCGGCAAAATTGAAGATTCCTTAACAAATGGCCGAAAAAAGGCAAAAAAACAGGGCCGCTGCGCAGGCAGCGGCCCTGTTGTATGCAACAATCGTGAATTTAGTTGAACTTGAAGATCTTCCGTGCGATGCGGTAGCCGCCCAGCACGATGTCGTCGCCTTTGGGGAAGGGCAGGTTGGTCACGCCGCCAAAGCCGAAGCGGATGGAGCGGTAGACTGCGGCGCTGGTGTGTTCGCGCAGATACTGCCACAGGCCCTTCTGCTTTTCTTTGGCCTCGGCGCTGCCGTCCAGCAGCAGGAAGATGTCGCTGACGGCCATCATCATGGAGAGGTAGTGGAGCATATAGGCCCGCAGCTTCTTCTCGCCCTTGAGGGCGTCGAGGTCCTGACAGTCGATCATGTGCCGGGTGACCCGGAGCTGCTGGTCCACGCGCTTGACCATGATGCTCTCGTTGACGCTCTGGTCGGCGCGGCCGATGAAGTAGCGGTAGAGGTCGAGGTCCATATAATACATGGTCTTGACGAAAGGCAGAGGCTGGTAGACGAAGATGTTGTCCACGTAGAAGGTATGCTTGGGAAGCACCATGCCGCACTGACGCAGCACCTCAGTGCGGTACATGACCGAGTGCATCAGCAGGTTCTGGTCGGGGCGGAAGTGGCCGACGTGCATCCAGGTGAACAGACGCTCCTGCGGGAAGATGTTGGTGTACCGCACAGTGTGGCTGGTGCCGTCCTCGGTGTGCTCGTAGACATAGTTGCAGATCATGAGGTCGGGGGCGGTGCCGCGGGTCACGAGGGTGTGCAGGCGGGCCAGCACCTTCTGGAGGGCGTCGGTGTCCAGCCAGTCGTCGCTGTCCACGACCTTGTAGTAGAGGCCGGTGGCGTTGCGGATGCCCTGGTTGACGCCCTCGCCGTGGCCGCCGTTCTCCTGATGGATGGCCTTGACGATGGTGGGATATTTGGCGGCGTACTCGTCGCAGATGGCGGGGGTATCGTCCTTCACGGAACCGTCGTCCACGAGGATGATCTCGGCCTGCTCCCCGGCGGAGAGCAGCGTTTCGATGCAGTGGCGCATATATGCCGCCGAGTTGTAGCACGGGACGGCAAAGGTGATGAGTTTCTGTTGCATAAAAATAAGCTCCTTATCGTGCTTGCCCGGCCATGTTCAGAACAAAATGGGCCGGAGATGGAGATATGTGTTCTTATTATAGCATTTTCGCGCACAAAAAGCTAGGAACACCAGCAAATACCTGCCAAAAAACGACGACAGAAGAGCGATCTGATACCATTTCGGGCCGGGCTGTGCTATAATAATACGGATACAGATTTGAAAAACGCAGGAGGCACCCATGGCAGACCCGCATTCTATCTTGAAAAAAGTTTTTGGCTACGACAGTTTCCGCCCGGGGCAGGAGGACATCGTCCGGCGGCTGCTGGACGGGCAGGATGTGCTGGCCGTGATGCCCACCGGTGCGGGCAAATCCATCTGCTATCAGGTGCCGGCGCTGCTTCTGCCGGGAATCACCATCGTGGTGTCGCCGCTGGTCAGCCTGATGAAGGACCAGGTGGGGGCGCTGGTGCAGGCGGGGGTGGCGGCGGCTTTCCTCAACAACAGCCTCACCGACAACCAGAAGGCCCTGATGCTCCGCCGCGCCCGGGAGGGATGGTATAAGATCATCTATGTGGCTCCGGAGCGGCTGGAAATGCCGGGCTTCCAGCGCTTCGCACAGGAAAAGCTCATCAGCATGGTGACGGTGGACGAGGCCCACTGCATCAGCCAGTGGGGGCAGGACTTCCGCCCCAGCTATCTGCGCATCAAGGAGTTCGTGGACAGCCTGCCGAATCGCCCGGTGGTGGGCGCGTTCACGGCCACGGCGACAGCCCGGGTGCGGGACGACATCCGCAGCCACCTCGAGCTCCATCAGCCCTATGAGGTGACGACCGGCTTCGACCGGCCCAACCTCTACTTCGAGACGCGCCGCGCCCTGCCCAGCCAGAAGCCCAAGGAGCTGCTGGACCTTGTGCTCCGGGAGGGCGACAACGCGGGCATCGTCTATTGCAGCACCACGAAGCAGGTGGACGAGACGGCCCGCCTGCTCCAGAGCCGGGGCATCCGGGCAGCGGCCTACCATGCCAAGCTGGATGCGGACACCCGGCGGAAGAATCAGGACGACTTCCTCTACGACCGCGTTCAAATCATGGTGGCGACCAACGCCTTCGGCATGGGCATCGACAAGCCCAACGTCCGGTTCGTCATCCACTATAATATGCCCAAGGATCTGGAGAGCTACTATCAGGAGGCGGGCCGCGCGGGCCGCGACGGTCTGCCGTCCCGCTGCATCCTGCTCTATTCCGGTACGGATGTGCGCACCATCCGCTTCTTCATCGACAAAGAGATGGAAGCGGACAACGGCCTGCCCGCCGACGTCAAGGCCGAGGCCGCCCGCAAGGCGGAAGAGCGGCTCAAGTATATGACCTTCTACTCCACCACCCAGAAGTGCCTGCGGCGGTTCATGCTGAATTATTTCGGCGAGGCCGCACCTGAAAAATGCGGCAACTGTTCCTGCTGCCTCTTTGCCGAGCAGAACGCGCAGGAGGTGGAACAGCGCGCTGCCGCCGCGAAGCAGAGGGCAGCGGCCAACTCCCGGCGGCTGTCGGCCCGCCGTGCTGCTGTCGGCGGCGACCTCAGCGAGGCAGACGAGAAGCTGCTGGCCGCGCTCTACGCCCTCCGCAAGCGTCTTGCAGCGAAGCAGAATGTTCCGGCCTACATGGTGTTCAGCGACGCGACCCTCCGCGAGATGGTCCAGAGCAAGCCCCTGAGCATGGATGAGTTTTTGAACATCACCGGCGTCGGCGAAAAGAAAGCCGCCCGCTATGGCATGGCGTTCCTGCGGGCCATTGAGGATATGGTGGGAAGCAGAGAATAAGAAAAAAGCGCAGATCTTCCACGAGCGGAGAGGCTCGTTGTGGAAAATCTGCGCTTTTTATTTATCATTCCATCGTATGGGTGGAGAACACTTTTTCGTCCTGCCACCACACCGGCTGCCCGGCGGCGAGGGACTTGGGAACATCCAGCAGACGCTGGTTCCGGCTGCCCCGGAAGCGGAGGGAGATGTCGTGCTCAGCCTCCACGAAGCGGCCATCCACCAGCACATCCAGCAGACTCAGCAGCTCGTCGGTGACTTCGCACCGCGCATGGCAGGGGACTTTGCCGGTCAGCTGCTCCCAGGTGTAGCCGGAGTAGCACCAGACCGTTTTCTTCGGGTAAAGGGCTTTGAAATTTTGCACGAAGGTCACCAGCTCCCGCTGGTTCTCCGGCTCCATCGGCTCGCCGCCCAGCAGGGAGAGGCCCGTGATATAGTCCGGCTTGCAGGAGGCGAATACCTCGTTGCGGACGGGCTTGTCGAAGGGCTGGCCATAGCCGAAATCCCATGCCACCTCATTGAAGCAGCCGGGGCAGTGGTGGCGGCAGCCGGAAACGAAGACGCTGGTGCGGACGCCCGGCCCGTTGGCGATGTCGTAATATTTAATAGTCGCGTAGTTCATAATATGATTCCTGTACTTTACAAAGAAATGGAAGCCTGCCGCTGCGGCCCTTCCGGTGAAAATACGTTTGGAGCGGCCCGCAGGCCGCTCCAAACGTGAAATAAAAAATAATTTTTCCGCTGTTATGCCCAGAGCGAAGCGGAGGGCATCAAAATCGTAATTACAGATGCAACACCCGATCCTTGATCTCCTGCGTCCGGCCCTGGTTCCAGAACTGGGTGCCGATATAGCCGCAGGTGCGGCGGGCAACATTCAGCTTATTCTGGTCACGGTTGCCGCACTTGGGGCATTCCCACACCAGCTTGCCGTCGTCCTCGACGATCTTGATCTCGCCGTCGTAGCCGCAGCACTGGCAGTAGTCGGACTTGGTGTTCAACTCGGCGTACATGATGTTGTCGTAGATGAACTGCAGCACGCTCATGACCGCCTCGAGGTTGTCCTGCATATTGGGGACTTCCACATAGCTGATGGCACCGCCCGGAGACAGCTTCTGGAACTCGCTCTCGAACTTCAGCTTGGTGAAGGCGTCGATGTGCTCGGAGACATGGACGTGGTAGCTGTTGGTGATATAGTTCTTGTCGGTGATGCCGGGTACGATGCCGAACCGCTTCTGCAGGCACTTGGCGAACTTGTAGGTGGTGGATTCCAGCGGGGTGCCGTAGAGGGAGTAATCCATGTTCTCGGCCTTCTTCCACTCGGTGCACTTGTCGTTCATGTGCTGCATCACGCTCAGGGCAAAGGGTTTGGCACCGGCATCGGTGTGGCTCTTGCCGGTCATATACTTCACGCACTCATACAGGCCGGCGTAGCCGAGGCTGATGGTAGAGTAGCCGCCGAAGAGCAGCTTGTCGATCTTCTCGCCCTTCTTGAGGCGGGCCAGTGCGCCGTACTGCCACAGGATGGGGGCGGCGTCGCTGGGGGTACCCAGCAGGCGCTTGTGGCGGGCCTGCAGAGCGCGGTGGCAGAGGGCCAGACGCTCGTCAAAGATCTTCCAGAACTTATCAAAGTTGCCGCCGGAGCTGAGGGCCACGTCCACCAGGTTGATGGTCACGACACCCTGATTGAAGCGGCCATAATACTTGGGCTTGCCGGTCTCGGGGTCCACATAGGGGGTCAGGAAGCTGCGGCAGCCCATGCAGGTGTAGCAATGGCCCTCGCCGTTTTTGTCCACCTTGAGTTCGAGCATCTTCTTCTCAGAGATGTAGTCGGGCACCATCCGCTTGGCAGTGCACTTGGCAGCCAATTCGGTCAGGTAATAATAAGGAGTGCCGGGGCGGATGTTGTCCTCTTCCAGCACATAGATCAGCTTGGGGAAGGCGGGGGTGATCCAGACACCGGCCTCGTTCTTCACGCCCTGATAGCGCTGACGGATGGTCTCCTCGATGATGATGGCAAGGTCGGCCTTTTCCTGTGCGTTGCGGGCTTCTCCCAGATACATGAACACGGTGATGAAGGGGGCCTGACCGTTGGTGGTCATCAGAGTCACGACCTGATACTGGATGGTCTGGACACCGCGGTTGATCTCGTTGCGCAGGCGGCGCTCCACGATCTCCTTCTTGCGCTCCGGGGTAACGTCCAGCCCTTCCATCTCCGCCTCGACCTCAGCGGCGATCTTCTTGCGGGAGACATCCACAAAGGGAGCCAGATGGGTCAGACTGATGCTCTGGCCGCCGTACTGGTTGGATGCCACCTGCGCAATGATCTGGGTGG
>OLIY01001923.1_pt1 | contig 12157 bp, 9 predicted proteins | sample 1601431 | NCBI WGS metagenome assembly OLIY01 (sample SAMN04168659, study PRJEB22393) | human gut metagenome | biome: human gut microbiome; feature: stool | host: Homo sapiens | collected 2014-05-12
CCGTTGTCCTTGATGTCGAGCACCGTGCCCCCGATGTCGGACTTGTGCCTGAGGCCGGGGGCGGTCACCTTCAGGGCAACGGGCCAGCCGAGTTCGTCTGCGGCGGCGCCCGCCTCTTCAAGCGTCCCGACCTCCCTCAGCGGCACGACGGGAATCTCGAAGCAGGCGAGAAGGCGCCCCGTCTCGCTGGGGGAGAGCGCATGACGCCCCTCAAGGCGCGCGCCGTTCACGATAGCGCGTGCCTCGGCGAGCTTGGCGGGGTTGAGTTCCACCGACCATTCGGGCGGAATGCTCAGCCTGTCGGCACGCCTGCGGGCTTCGGCCGCCAGATAGCCGAAGGCGAGTGCGGCGGCCACGGGCGACTGGATGGCGGAGATCGGGGCGTTGGGCACGGAGCGCAGTTGCTTGCGCACGCTCAGCGCGATCCTGTCGCTCACCCAGGCGGTGATGACGGGCTTGTAGGAGCCTGCGGCCGTCTTGGCGAGAAGCTTGAGCGTCGGGTCGATCGTGGTGACGGGGCTCGGCGCCACGACGACGAGCGCGCCGTCGATCATGGGGTCCTGAAGCACGATCTGCAGCGTCTTCCGGTAGCGCTCGGGCGAGGCCGTGGCGCCCACGTTGACGGGGTTCACCGCAATCTGCTGGGAGGGATAGGCGGTCTTGAGGTCCTTGATCGTGGCGTTGCTCAGGCCGTGGAGATCGATGCCGCAGGCCTGGGCGGCGGAGGCGGTGAGCGATGCGAAGCCCGAGCCGTTGGCAATGACGGCGATGCGGTTGCCGCGGGGAAGACGGTTGGTCGCAAAGCCCGAGACGGCTGCGGTGAACTCCTCGAAGGTGGGAACGAGCGTTGCTCCCGCACGCTCTACGAGCGCTGCGAGCGCGCCTTCGCTTCCCGCGTCGGTGCCCATCTTGAAGCAGGCGATGCGGTCGGCGGCGTAGCCCAAGCCGCTGCCTGCCTTGAGGATGACGACGTGCTTGCGCGCACAGGCGGCTCTGAGGGACGAGTAGAACTCGCGCGGACGGCGGATGCCCTCGATGTGCAGGGCGATGACGCGCGTGTTCTTGTCGTTCGCGTAGTAGTCGATCAGTTCAGGCATGTCGACGTCGATGGCGGCGCCCGTCGAGACGACGCCCGAAAAGCCGAGCTCGGCGCCCTGCGCGTAGTCAAGCAGCGCCGTGCCGATCATGCCCGACTGGGTGATGAGCGCGATGTTGCCGGGACGGGGCAGGTTGGGCCAGTAGCTTGCGTTGACGCCGAGCCCCGGGTTCATGAGCCCGAGGGAGTCGGGACCGATCAGGCGCATGCCGTACTGGTCGGCCACCAGCTGGAGCTTCGTGAGCCAGGTCGCGTCGCTCGCGTATGCGTTTTCGTCCGGCGTGATGAGCGCGTAGGCGACGCCCCGTTCGCCCGCGTCGATGAGCGCCTTCAGAATGCGGTCGGCGCGCAGGGAGATCACCGCCAGATCGATGCTGCCCGGCACCTCGTTGATGCTTGAGAAGCAGGGGCGCTCGCCGATGTACTTGTACTTGGGGTTGATCGCCCAGGCGTTCTTGAGGAGCTTCGATCGGGCGACCGCGCGCCAGACGAAGGAGCCGCGGCTGGCGGTTCTGTCGCTTGCGCCGATGACGGCGATGTTTTCAGGACAGAGGGCTCGCTTAAGCGTGGGGCGGATGGGGTTCAAGGTGACCTCCCGGGCGGTGGTTGATCCGTATGCGTTTGCGTTCAATTTTGCTACGAACCGGCGGGTGAAGGCAAAGGAGGCTGCTGATGCGAAATTCGGTACACTAGGAATCAGGGCGAGGTGCGTTCCGACCCGCCAGTCCCGTCAGAAAGGTGAAGACATATGAAAGTTTACGGTGAACCTACAAGAAGCATCCGCTCCCTTGACAACGGCACGGCCGTCGAGATCGTCGATCAGACGCTCCTGCCGTATCGCTTTGAAAAGCGGGTGCTGGGCGACTGGCGGGACTGCGTGGAGGCCATCCGCACCATGCGCGTCCGCGGCGCTCCGCTCATCGGCATCACCGGTGCGTGGGCCGTCGTGCTCGCCGTCAAGGAGAATCCCGAGAACGACGCCCTGCTCAAGGCCGCCGAAGTCATCGCCAATGCGCGTCCAACGGCCGTGAACCTTTCTTGGGCCGTGCGCAGGATGATGAGCACGCTTCTGCCGCGCGACCCCGCGCTTCGCTTCGAGGCCGCCGTGAAGACGGCCGAGGCGATGACGCAGGAGGACGTGATGACCTGCCGCGCCATCGGCGAGGCGGGCATGACGCTCATCTCTGACCTCTACGCCAGGCTGCGCCGTCCCGTGAACGTGCTCACGCACTGCAACGCGGGCTGGCTTGCCACCGTCGACTACGGCACGGCGCTCTCGCCGATCTACATGGCGTTCGAGCAGGGCACACCGCTGCACGTCTGGGTCGATGAAACCCGTCCCCGCAACCAGGGCCTTCTCACGGCCTGGGAGCTCGGCCAGCACGGCGTGCCCTACACGCTCGTCGCCGACAATGCGGGCGGCCAGCTCATGCAACAGTGCGACGTCGATCTCGTGATCGTGGGCGCCGACCGCATTACGCGTCGCGGCGACGTGGCCAACAAGATCGGCACCTACCTCAAGGCGCTTGCCGCCGTCGACAATGAAGTCCCCTTCTACGTGGCCGCGCCATCCTCGACCATCGACTGGACGCTCAACGACGGAAAGCGCGAGATCCCCATTGAAAACCGCGCCGCCAGCGAGCTTCTCGTGGTCAACGGCGTGGGCAGCGACGGCGAAACGCGCACCGTCCAGATCGCCGCACCCGAAGTCGCCGTGGCCAACCCCGCGTTCGACGTCACGCACAACCGCTTCGTGACGGGCATCATCACCGAGCGCGGCATCGTGAAGCCGACGGATCTGACCGCGGTATTTGCCGACTTATTACCAAAGGCCTGAAGAAATGATGCAGGATACGACGGCGCTGCGCGCCGAATTGATTGAAACCGCCCGCGGGATGAATCTGCGCGGGATCAACGTGAACAAGTCGGGGAACGTCTCGGCGCGCGCCTGCAGGGCCGACGGTGCCGAGGGCTTCCTGATCACGCCGACGGGCATGCCGTACGAGTCGCTCACGCCCGACGATCTGGTCTGGATTCCTCTGGTGAATCCGCCTTCGCTGCGCAATGCCGACGGCGCACGGCGCCCGTCCTCCGAGTGGGAGATGCATGCGCGCGTGTATCTGCGCCGCTCCGACATCGATGCGGTCGTGCACACGCACTCGTGCTTTGCGACGGCGCTTGCCTGTCAGGACATGCCGATTCCGCCCTTCCACTACATGGTGGCTGCGGCAGGCGGCCATTCGATCGACGTGGCGCCCTACGCGACCTTCGGTACGCCCGAGCTTGCCCGCGTCGCCGCCGAGGCGCTCGCCGTCAAGAACGCCTGCCTGCTTTCGCACCACGGCGTGCTCGCTGCAGGCAAGTCGCTTCAGGCGGCGCTCACGCTGGCGGTCGAGGTCGAGAACCTGGCCCATCAGTACGTCGTCGTCTGTCAGCTCGGCAAGCCGAAGCTCATTTCCTACGAGGAGATGAACGAAGTGCTGAGGAGCTTCAGGACCTACGGGCAACAGTCCGTTGAGGGAGAGTCCAAGTGACGACGAAGGCGCCCGAAAGGTGGCTCAGGGTCGACGGCTCCGTCGTCTCCTGCACGGAGAGCGTCAAGGTGCTCAATGAAAACTGGCACGAGGCCTGCGACATGCTTCAGGAGATGTTCGAGGACGCCGTGCTTCTCGGTTGCGGCAAGGAGGCCTTCAGGGCGGAGTTCCGCCGTCTGATCGACGGCCTTGACTGCGACTACAAGGAGCTCCTTCAGCCCGTCGAGGCCAAGGGAGTCAAGGGGGACTGACCATGAGAATCAGAGCACTGGGCTGCGCGCTGGCATCAGCGGCCTGTCTTCTTCTGACGGCCTGCAGCCATCCTCAGCTCATGGATCCCGGCATGACCGAGTCACAGGTCAGGACGGAGCTCGGCGCGCCGCACGCGGCCGTTGATACGGGCAAGGGCACGCAGCGCTGGGTCTATTCCATGCAGCCCTTCGGTCAGGAGGTCTGGTGGATCGAGTTCGATGCGGACGGCAGGATCGTGCGGCGCGAGGAGGTGCTCGACAGGGCGCACATGGCACTCATCAAGCCGGGCGTGAGCACGGAGAAGGACGTCTGGAACCTTTTCGGCAAGTGTGCCCAGGAGTACACCTTTTCGCTCATTGACCAGACGGCCTGGATGTACCGATTCAAGGACGACGGTCTTTTCGACATGGCCTGCTGGGTTCAGTTCGACGTCAACGGCGTCGTGACCGAGGTGGGCTTCACGACCGATCCCTGGAAGGACAGGGATGGCCTTTTCTGGGGATTCAACTAGGAGGCGGACATGCGGGACCCGCAGTTCATGGCGAGAGTGCAGCGCATTCAGGAGGCGGCCTCCGGCCGCTGGCTGGACATACTGATCGACGCAGGATTGCCCGAGGTCATGCTTCTTCGCCTGAACAGGCCGTGTCCGCTCTGCGGCGGGAGGGACCGCTTCTCCTTCTACAGGAACAAGCCCGACGGCCACTGGTTCTGCAGGGGATGCGGCTACGGCGACGGACTGAGCCTTCTGCAGAAGTGGCGCAGCGAGCGCTTCACGGACACGCTCGTCTATCTCGAGAGGGTTCTCGGACTTCCTGAATACAAGCGGCAGGACACTGGGCCCGACTCCGTGCAGACTGCGGAGGCGGCCGCGAAAAAGCGCCGTCAGGACAGGATCGAGGCGGTCTGGAAGGAGGCGCAGGCGCTCTCCAAGGTCCCGCCGAGCGATCCCGTCAGGCTTTATCTTGCGTCCCGCGGCCTTTACTGCGGCTCGATCTGCGAGCTTCGCAGTCATCCGCTTCTGGACTACTGGGAGGAGCTCGATGACGGAGATAGAACGCATAAGCGATGGCCCGCGATGCTCGCGCTCGTCACCGACGACGAGGGACGGATCGTCACGCTGCACAGGACCTATCTGACGCCCGAGGGCATCAAGGCGCCCGTCGAGGCTCCCAAGAAGCTTTATGCGGGCGGCGCCCGTGGCGGCCTCATCAGGCTCGGCGAACCCTCAGACGTGCTCGGCATTGCCGAGGGGATTGAAACGGCGCTGTCGGCGAGGACGCTCTTCAAGATTCCCGTCTGGAGCGCCGTGAGCGTCGGCGGATTTCAGAATTTCACGAAGGTGCCCGACGGGGTGAGGAAGGTCGTCGTCTTCGGAGACAACGACAGGAGCTATGCGGGGCAGGCGGGCGCGTATGCGCTGGCCGCCAGACTGCGCAGGGACAATCCCTCCCTTGAGATCGAGGTCGAGATTCCCAAGACTGAAGGACTGGACTGGAGCGACGTGTGGATGCGGCGCAGGACGGGCAGCCGCCGTCCCTCGGGGGCCGGGACGAAGGCCTGAGGGCGGGGCGCTCCGCACCTCCGTGTGACCATGAACAAGAAGGGCCGCTTCCGTGAGGAAGCGGCCCTTCTGTGTCAGAACCGAATGTTCAGGTCAGCGGATTACTGGCCGGCGATTTCGAGTTCCTTCTTCTGCTCGTTGCGCAGGCGGATGTGGAGCTCGCGCAGCTGCTTTTCGTCGACCGGAGCCGGAGCGTGCGTCAGCAGGCACTGGGCGCGCTGCGTCTTCGGGAAGGCGATGACGTCACGGATGGAGTCCGCTTCGCACATCATCGTGACGATGCGGTCGAGACCGAAGGCGAGGCCGCCGTGCGGAGGAGCACCGAACTGGAGGGCGTCGAGCAGGAAGCCGAACTTCTGACGGGCTTCTTCCGGACCGATCTTGAGGGCTTCGAAGACCTTTTCCTGGACTTCTTCGCGGTGGATACGGATGGAGCCGCCGCCGATTTCCCAACCGTTGAGGACCATGTCGTAGGCCTTGGCGTAGGCATGTTCCGGATCGGAGACGAGGAGGTCCTCATGACCGTCGAGCGGGCTGGTGAACGGATGGTGGCAGGCAACCCAGCGCTGGTCTTCTTCCGAGTACTCGAACATCGGGAAGTTGATGACCCAGAGCGGCTGCCAGCCCGGGGTGAAGAGGCCGTGCGACTTGCCGAATTCGGAGTGACCGATCTTCAGGCGGAGAGCGCCGAGACTGTCCCAGACAACCTTAGCTTTGTCGGCCCCAAAGAAGACGATGTCGCCGTCCTTAGCGCCGACGCGCGTGAGGATCCCGTTGAGCTCTTCGTCAGAGAGGTTCTTGACGATCGGGCTCTGGAGACCTTCGCGGCCCTTGGAGAGATCGTTGATCTTGATGTAGGCGAGACCCTTGGCACCGTAGATCTTGACGAACTCGGTGTAGGCGTCGATTTCGGAACGCGGCATGGAGGCGGCGCCCGGAACGCGCAGGGCGACGACCTTGCCGTTGTGCAGGGACTTGACGCCGGAGAACACCTTGAACGTGGAGTTCTCGACGACGTCGGTCACTTCGACGAGCTTCAGGTTGACGCGAAGGTCGGGCTTGTCGGAGCCGTACTGGGCCATGGCGTCGTCCCAGTTCATGACGGGGAACGGGTTCTTGAGGTCGACGTCGAGGACTTCCTTGAAGACCGTGCGGATGAGTTCTTCCATCAGGGCGCGGATTTCGTCCATGTTGAGGAAGGACGTTTCAATATCGACCTGCGTGAATTCAGGCTGACGGTCGGCGCGAAGGTCTTCGTCGCGGAAGCACTTGACGATCTGATAGTAGCGGTCGAAGCCGGCGACCATCAGGAGCTGCTTGAAGAGCTGTGGAGATTGCGGCAGGGCGAAGAAACAGCCGTCCTGAACGCGGGACGGAACGAGGTAGTCGCGGGCGCCTTCAGGCGTGGAGCGCGTCAGCATCGGGGTTTCGATGTCGATGAAGCCGTTCTTGTCGAGGAACTTGCGGAAGGCCATGGCAGCGCGATAGCGCGTGCGGAGGTTCTTCTGCATGACACCGCGGCGAAGGTCGAGCACGCGGTACGTCAGACGCGTGGTTTCGGAGAGGTTTTCGTCATCGAGGTGGAACGGAGGCGTGACCGACGGGTTGAGGATCTCGAGTTCATGGCAGAGAACTTCGATGCCGCCGGAGACGAGCGTTTCGTTCTTCGTGCCTTCCGGACGGGCGCGCACGACGCCGACGACCCTGAGACAGAATTCGTTGCGGCACTTGTCGGCCGTGGCGAAGACTTCGGGACGGTCCGGGTCGCAGACGACCTGAACGATGCCCTCGCGGTCGCGAAGGTCGATGAAGATCACGCCGCCGTGGTCGCGACGACGATGAGCCCAGCCGAAAAGAGTCACGGTCTGACCGATGAAGGATTCATCAACCAGGCCAGAATATACGGTTCGCATATAAGCTCCGAGAAAAAGACCAACGCGCGATACGAGAGCTGTTGGCCACACGATTACAACGACAATGCTATGGCTTTGCAGAGCCGCAATGGTGCATGCGGCGGCGCGACGGGCGCACCGCTGCGGAATCAGTCCGCGCCGCCTCAAGGGGGCGAAAGCGCACAATGATTAAGTTTACTGCCAAAGAATGTCGAAAGACGAGAAAACGCGGCAGTTTGGGGTATTTTATCTAGAACCGCTCACATGAAAACGCACAAAGGCCGTTGCCTCGGACTGACAGTCCTGGACATCCGGCCTTTTATCGTTTTGACGGGCGGCGTTGGCGCACTGCTTACTTCGAGCTGTCAGGCTTGCGGTGAGAGGCCGGAAGGGCTTTGTGCCCGCCGTTGAAGTCTGTGGCGGCCCAGCCCGTGCCCCTGAGCTCGAAGCCGGGGGCGGAGAGTTCCTTCACCAACGCATCCTTGCCGCACTGAGGGCACTTCGTCAGAGGCTTGTCACTCATCTTCTGAAGAAAATCCTTTTCAAAGCCGCAGTTCGTGCATCGATAAGCGTAGATAGGCATGGTATGAAAGTTTGGAAAGTGAACGTGGAGGAAACAGATTATAAGGAAGTGACGGCGGCAGAGGCTTGAAAAAGCGGAAAAAAGGCCGCCGCATCAAAGATACGGCGGCCTTGTCAGTGGCCGGATTCAGCGAAGAGGATTATTCCTCGTCGTCCTCGCGGTGGAACTTGCCTGCAAGTTCGGCCTGCTTCTGGGCCGGAACCGGCTGGTAGCTGTCAAGCTCCATGGACCAGCTGCCCGTGCCCTGCGTGAGGGCGTGCAGGCGGGTGGCGTAGCCGTCGAGTTCGGAAAGCGGCACGACGCCGGTGATTTCCATCAGGCCGCCGGGCAGGGAGTCGGTGCCGGACACCTGGCCGCGACGGCTGGCGAGGTCGCCTGCAAGGTCGCCCATGTACATGTCGGGCGCCGTGATCTCGATGCGGACGATCGGTTCGAGGATCTTCGGCTGGGCGTTGGCGAGCGCGTCAAGGAAAGCCTTGCGGCCGGCGGCGACGAAGGCGACTTCCTTCGAGTCGACGGGGTGGCTCTTGCCGTCGTAGACGGTGACCTTGACGTCCTGGATCGGGTACCCGGCGAGGTAACCGGAGTCGAGCACTTCGCGGACGCCCTTTTCAACGGCGGGGATCAAGTTGAACGGAATCACGCCACCCTTGACCTCGTCGTGGAACTCGAAGCCCGCGCCGCGTTCGAGCGGCTCGATGCGCAGGTAGACTTCGCCGAACTGGCCAGCGCCGCCCGTCTGCTTCTTGTGGCGGGCATGGCCTTCGGCCGGCGCGGTAATGGTCTCGCGGTACGGAACGCTCGGCGTGCCGGTGACGACTTCAAGCTTGAAGTTGACCTTCATGCGGTCGAGGATCGAACGGACGTGCATTTCGGTCAGGCCGCGGATCACGGTCTCGTTGAGCACGGCGTCATGGTCGACGGCCATCGTCGGATCTTCGGAGAGCATCTTGTTGAGGACTTCGCCCATGCGGGCTTCGTCGCCGCGGCGGGACGGTGCGATCGCGAGGCCGAACATCGGCTTCGGGAAGTTGATCGGACGCATGCGCACGTCGCAGAGGTTCGGATCCGAGTGAAGGATCGAGCCGTAGGTGAGTTCATCGATCTTGGCGAGGGCGCCGATGTCGCCCGGGCTGAGGAAGTCGGTTTCGGTCGTGTTCTTGCCCTGGAGGAGCAGCGGGTGAGCGGCTTTCACGCCCTTCTTGTTGTCGTCGACGTAGAGCGTGGTGTCCTTCTGGATTGTGCCCTGATGGACGCGGAAGATGCCGATCTTGCCGATGTACGGGTCATTGACGACCTTGAAGACCTGGGCGACGACGGGCAGATCCTTTTCCGGACGCGTGATGAACGGCGTGCCGTCGGCATGGATGAAGAGAGCGTCGTTGGCTTCGGCCGGGCTCGGAAGATGGCGGATGATGACCTTCATGAAGTCGCGGATGCCGATCAGGTTCTTCGCGGAGACGAAGCAGACGGGGATGACCGTGCCTTCACGCAGGGCCTTCGTGATGAGCGGGTGCAGGGTGCGAGGGTCGACGCTGCCTTCCTCGAGATAGTGCTCGAGCATTTCGTCGTCCTGCTCGATGATCTTTTCAATGAAGGCGCGATGGACTTCACCAACGCTGAGAATGTCGGCTTCTCCTTCGTCCTTGTCGAAGCAGTCGATGACGATGGAGCGGTTGTTGGCGGGAAGGTTGATCGGGAGAACGCCCGGACCCCAGACTTCCTGCAGGTCCAGAAGCAGCTGTTCGAGGTCGACGTCGGGTGCGTCGAACTTGTTGATCACGATCATGCGGCACAGACCGCGTTCCTTGGCGATGTCCATCATGCGGCGCGTCAGAAGCTCGACGCCCTTGGTGGCGTCGATGACGGCGCAGACGGACTTGACGGCGTCAAGCGCGGACATGTCCTGACCGATGTAGTCGGGGTACCCCGGGGTGTCGAGCACGTGAATGCGCACGGGGGTGAGGTCGGGAAGAGCCGTGTCGACGTGAGCGACGGCCAGACGGATGGAGTGCTGGACCTGCTTTTCAAGCGCGTCGTTGTCGCACATCGTGTTGCCGCGCTCAATGGAGCCGAGTTCGGAAATCATGCCGGTGCGGTAGAGCATGGCTTCGATGAGGGAAGTCTTGCCGCAGGAGCCGTGCCCCACCAACGCTACGGTACGAAGATTCTCGGTCAGATAGTTGCTCATTGCTGTTCTCCTCTTCCAGAACAATTTTTTGAACGGCTGGTCAAGCCGTCAGCCTTTCAATTGTGCGCCCGCGGGAGTGGAGATAGGGTGTTATGACGAAAGATGTTGACTTATGTCGACAGGATGAGAGAAGACACTGGTTTTTTCGGGCGAAAAGGGGCAAACTGTATAGTTGCGCCAAAACACAAAAGCCTTGCCCCGATGATTTCGCGGCAAGGCTTTTTGCTTTCAGGGCCGTTCAGGGCTCGTCGCAACCGATTTCAATGGACTTTGGCAGACGGATTTCGGTCTCGAGACCGTGGGGGCTGACATTGCGCGCCGTGATGGCGCCGCCGTGCGCCGTCACGCTTCGTCTGGCGATGGCGAGCCCAAGGCCGAACCCCGTGCCCGTGCGGACGTTGGCGCCGCGCACGAAGGGCGAGAACATGCCTGCGAGCTCCTCTTCGGGCATGCCGGGACCCTCGTCCCTGCATCTGATGATGAAGCTCTCCGCGTCCGAGGAGAGCGACAGGAGGATCGTGGAGTCTTCGGGTGCGTGGCGAAGCGAGTTGCGCGCAATGTTGTCGACGGCCCTTGCGATCAGGTTGCCGTCCGCATCGACGACGGGATCCCCCTCGAGCACCGTCTTCACGGTCACGTTCTTCTGCTGGGCCTCGAAGCCGAGGTCGTCGGCAACGCCCTCGAGGATGTCCGCGAGACCGACGGGCGACTTCGTCATGTTGGCGCCGTTTTCAAGACGGGCATAGGTGAGAAGCGACTCCACCAGTGCGTTGATGTTGCCGACCTCCTTCTCGATGCGTCCGAGCGAGTCCTGCGTGCGTGCGGGGTCGCGCCTCGCAAGCTCAAGCGCCACCTCGATGCGCGCGAGCGGGCTGCGGACCTCGTGGCTCACGTCGTGAAAGAGCCTTCGCTGCCTTGTGATGAGGGACTCGATCTTGTCCGCCATGCCGTCGAAGACGCGTGCGAGGTTGGCGACCTCGGTGTCCCCGCGGGCGAGTTCCTCGGAGGTGCGGGTGTCGAAGGCGCCGTCGGCGAAGCGGCGCATGGCGCCGTCGAGCGTGTGGAGGCTGCGCGTGTAGAGGCGGGCGAGAAGCCAGGAGACGAGTAGCGTGAAGAAGGCGGCGAGCGAAAGGGTCAGCGCGATCGGAAAGTGATGGAGCTCAGGGGGAATCAGTCTAACGGGGAAGGCGACGGTGCGCACGGCGAAGAATTCGCAGGGCTCGTTGTCGATCTCGACGGTTCTGACGGGCAGGCGCTTTTCTGGCGGACCGTTGGGGTCGTCGGTGAGCTTGCGGATGGCCTTAAGACTTTCGTAGGCCTTGTCGGGCAGCTTGCGTCCGGAGATTTCCCGGCCGCTGCTGTCAAGCACGAAGACGATGGGATTGGTGTTGAGGCGCTCGTTGCGCAGCCATGAGATGAGGCCGTCCCTGCCAGCCACCTCGTAGATGCCGACGGCGCTGTCGACGGACTTGTGTGCGATGAATCGCCATTCAATGCGGCCGATGTCCTCGTTCTGCTGGCTCTGGGCCGAGTAGGCGGCCATCCAGACGCCTGCCGCCGTCAGCAGAATGACGAGGCAGAAGCCGGCGAAGAGCTTGCCGAAAAGCGTGTTGAACAGGCGGTTGAGCATGAGCTACTCCTTCTTTTCGGCGGGACGGCGAGTCGGCGGATGCAGCGGATCAGCGGACCACGAACTGATAGCCCACGCCGCGGATGCTTTCGATCGCGACGCTCGTTCCAAGCACGGCGGCGAGCTTGTGGCGGATCGAGGAGACGTGGACGTCGATCGCGCGGTCATAGCGCTGCATGGCGCGGCCGAGCACCTTCTGGTAGATCTCGTCCTTCGGGACGGGAGTGCCGACCTTGCGGGCCAGCACCTCAAGGAGCGTGAGTTCGGTGCCCGTCAGGTCGATGACGATGCCATTGGCCGTGGCTTCGCGGCGGCTCGGGTTGATGGTGAGGGGGCCAGCCACCACGGGGGCGATCGCAGAGGGCATGTTGGCCGTGCGGCGGAGAATCGCGTTGAGTCGGGCGGCAAGCTCGCGCGG
>OLIY01001925.1_pt1 | contig 12151 bp, 7 predicted proteins | sample 1601431 | NCBI WGS metagenome assembly OLIY01 (sample SAMN04168659, study PRJEB22393) | human gut metagenome | biome: human gut microbiome; feature: stool | host: Homo sapiens | collected 2014-05-12
TCTTCGAGGTTGTCGTCGCTGATTACGTTCCGCATCACTTCGTCGATGCGTTCGAGGAAGAAGTTGCAGCGGCTGATGACGGTGTAGAGGTCGGCGTAAACGCCTTCGAGGTCGAGGTCGGTCGAGCGGACGTCCCAGCGCCAGAAGTTGCCGAACTGGTTGCTGTTGCCCTCGACGGCATAGACGAGGTCGGCCTGAATGTCGGGCAGCAGCGTGAGCCGTCCGCTGAAAAGCGAGCTGCTCTTGAAGGTGGCGTAGATGCCCGTGAGGGTCTGCTCGGCATCCGCGAAGGTCTTCATGGCATCCTTTTCGGGGATGGCGGATTCGGGGTATTTGTCCAGACACGAAGTGGCGAGGAGAAGCACCGCAAGGGCGGAAAGTCGGAATTTTATATTGCGTAACATGTTCATAGTCCCGTTTTAGAATGTTAAGTCGAGTCCGAAGGTGAATTGCCGGGCCATAGGATACTGCGCTTGGTACATGTTGGAGTTACCCTCAGGGTCGAGTCCCGTGAATTTGGTGAACGTAAACAGGTTCTGGGCCTGTGCGTAAATCCGGGCGCCTCCGATGAACCGGGTCTTGCGCAGCCACTCCTGCGGGAAGGTGTAGCTGAGCATGAGGTTCTTCAGGCGCAGGAACGAAGCGTCCTCCAGCAGGCGGTCGTCGAATTCGGTGTAGACGCCGTGGCGCGGGATATCGGTGATGTCACCGGGTTTCTTCCAGCGGTTGAGCAGGCGCTTGGACTGGTTGTAGGAGGCGAATCGGCCGTTCGATTCATCGAAGTAACGGTCGTTGTTGATCATCCAGCGGTCGGCGACCCAGCTGAACTGCGCCGACAGCGAAAGCCCCTTCCAGGCCAGCGTCGTGCCGAAGCCGCCCTGCCAGGGCGCCACGTAGCTCTTGCCGACCATGACCTTGTCCTCGTCGCGCAGCTCGGTGGTCAGCTCGCCCTCCTTGGTGTACCACAGCGCGTCGCCGTTGGCGGGGTTGACGCCCGCGAACCGGTTGAGGTAGAACTCGCCGAAGGAGTGCCCCACGACCAGTTTGGTGTTGGTGCTCGAAAGCTCGTATTCGCTGACCCCGCTATAGAGCTTGGTCATCTTGTTCCTGTTGTAGGAGACGTTGGCGTTCACGCTCCACACGAAATCCTTGTGCTGGATGACGTCGGCGGCCAGGCTCAGCTCGACGCCGCGGTTGGTCATGTCGCCCACGTTGTCCCAGCGGTAGCCGAAACCGTTGGAGGTGGTGTAGGAAACGGGAACCTCCATGAGCATGGCGCTGTTCTTCTTGTGGTAGAGTTCGACGTCCACGTTCAGGCGGTTCCAGAAGCCCAGGTGCACGGCCAGGTTGGTGATCCACAGCTTCTCCCACTGCAGGTCTTCGTTGCCCGGCTGCGAGGGGGCGATGCCGGCGTCGCCGTAGTAGTTCAGGCCGCCGCTCACGAGCGCCATGTGTTCGTAGTTGGGGATCGACGAGTTACCCGAGGTACCCGTGCTGAAGGCGACCTGCGCGTTGGTGAGCCAGCGGCGCGAGTTCTCCATGAATTTCTCGTTGCGCAGGTTCCACATCATGCCCACCGAGCCGAACGCAGCCCAGCGTCCCGAGGTGCCGAAGCGCGAGGAACCGTCGGTACGGACGGAGAAGTCGACGTAGTAACGGTCGGCGTAGTTGTATTCGCCGCGCGCGAAGAACGACAGGAAGGCGTAGTTGTCGTCGGTGACGTCGCTCCACGACGTGGCACGTGTTCCCGACGAGATGTTGACCAGCTTGTCGTTGTTCTGGCCGCGGGTCGCCAGCGTGAACTCCTCGTAGCTGTAATCGACGCCCTCCTGGCCCAACAGGAAGTTGAACGAGTGCCCGCCGTCGAGCGAGAAGCGGTAGTTGATCGTGTTGGTGACCGAAAGGCTCATGCCGTCGGTCGAGTAGCGCTGCGCCGTGCCCGAGCCCAGGTTGGGCGGGTAGTTGGGATAGGAGGCGCCGAAGCCCGTCGTGTGCGAATAGTCCACGCCGAACTGCGACCGGATGGTGAGCCCCTCGATGGGGGTGGCCTCGGCGAAGAGCGTCGAGATCACCTTGTATTTCTTATAGGAGATCTTGTTGTTGGCCAGCCATTCGAGCGGGTTCTGGCCCTCGCCCTTCCAGGTGCCGTCCTTGATCGAGGCCAGCGAGCCGTCGGGACGGTGGGGATTCCAGTACGGCATCATGAAACGTGCGGCCGAGATGGGGGTCACGAGCGTATATTCGCCCGACTCGGCGCGTTCGATGGTCTGGTAGTTCATCATCGTGTTGGTGCCGAGCTTGAGCCACTTGGCTGCCTGTTGTTCGACGTTGGCGCGGAGCGAGAAGCGCTCGAAGGCCGAACCTGCGGCAATGCCCTCCTGGTTGTAGTAGCCGCCCGAGACGTAGTAATTGGTCTTGTCGGTGGCCCCCGAAACCGAGAGCTCGTAGTTCTGGAGCAGGGCGGCATCGTTGAACACCTCGTCGAGCCAGTTGACGTTGGTCTTGCCCAGGACGTTGTAGTTCTTGCCGTCGGTGAACCCGATCTCCTTCTCGTACCGGATGCGTTCGTCGGTGTCCATCAGATCCCAGTTGCCGTAGGCGATCTGCGAGAAACCGAGCTGCATGCGGTAGTTGATCTTCGCCCGCTCGGCCATGCGCCCGCGCTTGGTCGTGATGACGATCACGCCGTTGGCCGCGCGCGCACCATATATAGAGGTGGAGGAGGCGTCCTTGAGCACCGAGATGCTCTCGATGTCGGCCGGGTTGATGGCGTTGAAGTCGGAACTGGCGATGGCGACCCCGTCGAGGATGTAGAGCGGCGAGGTACCCGAGTTGATCGAGTTCATGCCCCGGATCATCATCGTTGCCGACGTGCTCGGCTCACCCGAATTGGAAAGTACCGTCAGTCCGGGAACCTGTCCCTGGATGGCCTGATCGAACGCCGCCGTAGGGGTGTTCTCGACCTTTTCGGCCTTGACGGTCGATACCGATCCGGCGATGGTGCCCTTCTTGCGGACACCGTAAGCGATGACCACCACGTCGTCGAGCGCCTGTGCCTCGCTCTCGAGGGAGACGTTGTAGGTCAGCGAGGTGCTGCCGCCCGGAACCGTAAAGGTGGCGGGCTTGTAGCCGATGTACTGGAAGGTGAGCGTCGTCCCTGCGGCGACGCTGATCGAGTAGCTTCCGTCCGCAAGGGTGCTCACCCCGCTGGTGGCCCCGGAAATCACGTTGACCCCGATGAGGGGTTGCTTGTCATCCGCCGAGGTGACGATGCCTCTGACGGTCACATTTCCCCCCCCCTGAGCTACGGACATCGCCGGCAAGGCACATAGGAAAAATGCAAGAATGTTGAGTAGAAGTTTCGTTTTTTGCATAAGTAAATGATACTTTCTTACGCGACAAAGAAAAATAATTAAAACGAATTTGCCAAATGTTCAAAATAGATGAAATGTAAGCAGGAGTGTTCGGAAAGGGTCTTTCCGGCCCTCTTTTCAGGGCGAAAACAGGTGCTATAAGACTAAATATAAATAACTTAACATTTTGTTTTAACCCGAAGAACCATTGTTGAACACGGGTTAAAATATTTTTATAAAAACGAAAATAAAATTCAATATGTTTTGAATATTTTGGGGTTTCGGGCGAAAAAATACCCTCCGGTACGGTTTGATATGCGGTGAGTTTCCGGACGTAGGTGCTTCTGGATACCTTATTTTTTAATATTATTTAATATATACCAACCTGCGGGGTGGTTTTTTGAAAAAATATAAAAAATATAAAAATATTTTTCGCCGGAGGGGACGAACTTCCCCGAAAACCTGAGGAGATAACAATTTTCCGGCAATCGGTGGTGTACGGAGGAAATACGCGAAACCCCGTAAAGAGTTCTCAAAGGGGATTTTATCGAGGGCGATTAGGCTGAAACGGGAAGTAAAGTAAAGGATGCGCAGTTTTTTGGTGTATTATGCTTACAGATTGTAAGTGATATGCCGTGATTTCATTTTAATACATAACATCAACTCCTATTTGCGCCCGCGGGTCAATGCTTTGGTCGGCGGCGGGTTGTAGCCCCCGTGCATCGCTGCCGTGGGCAACCCGCGGTGCGTCACGGCCGTGGTCTGTTCCGGCGGGTCACTGCCCCTTCCCGCCCCGGAAGCGGGCGCGGTACTGACTGGGGCTGAGCCGTTCGCGGAGGCGGAAAAAGAGCGAGAAGGCGCTCACGCTTTCGAAGCCGAGCGCATAGGCTATTTCCGAGATGCTGTGGGCTGTCGTCGCGAGCAGTTCCCGGGCCTTGTTGAGCCGCATCGTGTGCTGGTATTGCGCCGGCGCCATCCCCACGTATTCGCGGAAGACGCGGCGGAACCACGTGTAGCCCATGCCCACTTCGCGGGCGATCTGTTCGGGCGAGCGGTTGCGGCCGAAGTCTGTGCGCATGATGGCTTTCGCGCGGTTGATCTTCTCGACGATCGGGTTGTCGAGGTATTGCAGGTTGTCGCGTTTGAAGAGCACCGAACCCAGCAGGTGAAGCACGATGCCCGTGACGAGCTGCTGGAAGCCTTTGCGCTCCTCCTCGGCCGAGCGGATGATCTCCTGATAACAGCTCACGATGCCGGCGCTGTGGCCGATATGCAGCAGCGGCGTCTTCGGCGAAAAGAAGCCTTCCGCCACGCGGCGGTCGATGTTCTCGCCGCGGAATCCCACCCACCACTCCTCCCAGCCCGTTTCGGGGTCGGGTGCGTAGGTCTGCCATTCGTCGGGGAAGAGCATCACCACCGTGCCGGCTTTCACGGGCGCGGCGGGCGAGGAGGCCGAGCGGAATTCGCCCTGTCCCGAGACGATGTAGAGCAGTTGGTATTCGCCGAGCACGCGCCCCCGCGAGCGGGTGAACGAGTAGCTGTCGGGATGCTGCGTCAGGGGATAGGGGCTGCCGGGCGGAACGTTCTGGTACCCCGCCGTGGTGCAGACGATGCCCCACCGCTCGTCGTGGTCGGTGACGGGCAGGTAGTGGACGATGCTTTGCGGGAAAGAGCCCATAACGTGTCAGATTTGAAAAGTAATTTGTCAAATGTTATAACAAAGATAATACTTTCTTCGGTATTTTTGTATCAAATAAAGACTCTAACCTCAAACCGTTTTTTCACGTTATGCAAAAAAATATAATCGGTGTCGACCTGGGCGCTACCAGCGGCCGGGTGATTCTGGCCCGTGCGGGGGACGACCGGCTCCGAATGGAGGAGCTGCACCGTTTTCCGAACCGTATGCGGGAGATCGACGGCCGCTTCTATTGGGACATTCACGCCCTCTACGAGGAGATTCTGAGGGGATTGAGCGTCGCGGGCGGCCGCGGCGAACGGATCGACTCGATCGGCATCGATACGTGGGGCGTCGATTTCGCCTGCGTGGATCCCGACGGCGATCTGCTGGGGCTTCCGCGCGCCTACCGCGATCCCTATACCGACGGAGTGCCGGAAGAGTTTTTCCGTACGGTGCCTCGCGAAAGCGTCTATGCGAAGACGGGCATTCAGGTGATGAATTTCAATTCGCTCTACCAACTCTACGCACTCAACCGCGAACAAAGCCCCGCGCTGGCGGCCGCCGAGCATGTGCTCTTCATGCCCGACGCGCTGTCGTACCTGCTCACCGGCGAGAAGGTATGCGAGTATACGATCCTCTCGACGTCGCAGTTCATGGATCCCCGCACGCGGGAGATCGACGGTGCACTGCTGCGCGAGGCGGGTGTCGATCCCGCGCTTTTCCCGCGGGTGGTGATGCCCGGCCAGAGGATCGGGGTGCTCTGCGACGCCGTGGCCCGGCAGACCGGGCTGGGGGCGGTGCCCGTGGTGGCCGTCGCGGGGCACGATACGGCTTCGGCCGTGGCGGCCGTGCCTGCCCGGAACGGGCGCTTCGCCTACCTCTCGTCGGGGACGTGGTCGCTGATGGGCATCGAGGTGCCGGAGCCGATCATTACGGAGGAGTCCTATGCGATGAACTTCACCAACGAGGGCGGCGTGGACGGCACGGTGCGGTTCCTGAAGAACATCACCGGCATGTGGCTGCTCGAACAGTGCCGCGCGGTGTGGAGCCGCCAGGGCAGGGAGTATAGCTATGAAGAGATCGTGCGCATGACCGAGGGCGCCGCCCTGTCGCCGGGGGTCATCGACCCCGATGCCGCGGAGTTCGCCGCGCCGACCGACATGCCGCAGGCGATCCGCACGTGGTGCGCGGCGCACGGCGTCCCCGTCCCGGCGGACGATGCGGCGCTGATGCGGCTGATATTCGACTCGCTGGCCGCGAAATACGCCGAGGTGCTCGGGAAACTGCGGCGGCTGGCGCCGTTCGAAATCGAATGCCTGCACGTCATCGGCGGCGGCGCACAGAACGACCTGCTGAACCGGATGACGGCCGACGCTGTCGGCATCCCCGTCGTGGCGGGCCCTGCCGAAGCCACGGCGCTGGGCAACATCATGGTGCAGGCGCGTGCCGCGGGCGTGGTCTCTTCGCTCGCCGAAATGCGGCGCTACATCGGCCGCTCGATCGAAACGAAAACATATCAACCGAAAAAATAAAACTGTCATCCTTATGAAAACGGAACTTATCGAAAAGGCATACGCCATCGCGCGGGAACGCTATGCGGAGATCGGCGTAGACACCGAAAAAGCGCTCGCGGCGCTTCAGAACATCTCGCTCTCGCTCCACTGCTGGCAGGCGGACGACGTGACGGGCTTCGAAAACCGGGGCGGCGACCTCACGGGCGGCATCCAGGCTACGGGCAACTACCCGGGCAAAGCCCGCAACATCGAAGAGCTGCGTGCCGACATCCTCAAGGCCAAGTCGTTCATTCCCGGTACGCACCGCCTGAACCTGCACGAGATCTACGGCGAGTTCGGCGGCGAGAAGGTCGACCGCAACGAGGTGGAGGTGAAACATTTCGCGGGATGGATCGAGTGGGCGCGCGCCCACGGCATGAAGCTCGACTTCAACTCGACGTCGTTCTCGCACCCCAAGAGCGGCTCGCTTTCGCTCTCCAACCCCGATCCCGAGATCCGCGAGTTCTGGATCGAGCACACCAGGCGCTGCCGCGCCATCGCCGAAGCGATGGGCGAGGCGCAGGGCGATCCCTGTATCATGAACCTGTGGGTTCACGACGGGTCGAAAGACCTGACGGTGAATCGGATGCTCTACCGCGAACTGCTGCGCGACTCGCTCGACCGGATCTTCGAGCAGAAGTACGACCACATGAAGGACTGCATCGAGTCGAAGGTGTTCGGCATCGGGCTGGAGAGCTATACCGTCGGGAGCAACGACTTCTACATCGGCTACGGAGCCAGCCGCGGCAAGATCGTGACCCTCGATACGGGGCATTTCCACCCCACGGAGATCGTGGCCGACAAGATTTCGTCGCTGCTGCTGTTCATCCCCGAGGTGATGCTGCACGTGTCGCGCCCGGTGCGCTGGGATTCCGACCACGTGACGATCATGAACGACGATACGCTGGAACTGTGCAAGGAGATCGTACGCTGCGATGCGCTCGACCGCGTTCATATCGGGCTGGATTATTTCGATGCCTCGATCAACCGCATCGGCGCCTATGTCATCGGCTCGCGCGCCACGCAGAAGTGCCTGATGCAGGCGTTGCTCGAACCGCTCGCGCAGCTTCGCCGGTACGAGGCTGCCGGACAGGGCTTCGAGCGCCTGGCGCTGCTCGAAGAGTCGAAGTCGCTGCCCTGGAACGCCGTATGGGACATGTTCTGCCTGCGCAACGACGTGCCCGTGGGCGAGGAGTTCATCGCCGGGATCCAGCAGTACGAAAGGGAAGTAACCTCCAAACGCTAAGGTCATGTACCGCATCGTACTGAACGAGACGTCGTACTACGGCGCAGGGTGCCGCTCGGTGATCGCCGACGAGATCCGCAAGCGGGGCTTTAAAAAGGTGCTGCTCGTAACGGACAAAGACCTCATCCGGTTCGGCGTGGCCGCGAAGATCGAGGAGGTGCTCCGCGGGGCGGACATTCCCTATGAGATTTACAGCCAGATCAAGGCCAACCCCACGATCCGCAACGTGCAGCAGGGCGTCGAGGCGTTCAAGGCTTCGGGCGCCGACTGCATGGTGGCGCTGGGCGGCGGTTCGTCGATCGACACGGCCAAGGCCGTGGGCATCATCGTCAACAACCCCGGGTTCGCCGACGTGCGCTCGTTGGAGGGTGTGGCCGACACCAAGCACCGCGCCGTGCCGACCTTCGCCGTGCCGACGACCGCGGGGACGGCGGCCGAGGTGACGATCAACTACGTCATCACCGACGAGGAGGCCAAGCGCAAGATGGTCTGCGTCGATCCCAACGACATCCCGATGTGCGCCGTGATCGACTGCGAACTGATGTACTCGATGCCCAAGGGGCTGACCGCCGCCACGGGTATGGATGCGCTGACGCACGCCGTCGAGGGCTACCTCACGCCGGGGGCGTGGACGATGAGCGACATGTTCGAATTGAAGGCGATCGAGCTGATCGCGCGACACCTGAAAAACGCCGTCGACGACGGCAGCGACGAGACGGCCCGTGCGGGCATGGCCGAGGCGCAGTATATCGCCGGCATGGGCTTTTCGAATGTGGGGCTGGGCATCGTCCACTCGATGGCTCACCCGCTGGGAGCCTTCTACGACACGCCGCACGGCGTGGCCAACGCCACGTTGCTGCCCTACGTCATGGAGTACAACGCCGAGTCGCCGTCGCGTGCAAAATACCTCGATATCGCCCGCGCCATGGGCGTGAAGACCGACGGCATGAGCGTCGACGAGGGGGTGCGCGCTGCCGTCGACGCGGTGAAAGCCCTCTCGCTGAGCATCCGCATCCCGCAGCGTCTGCACGAGCTGGGCGTGCGCGAGGAAGATATTCCGGCGCTGGCGGTGGCTGCGTTCAACGATGTCTGCACGGGCGGCAATCCCCGTCCGACGTCCGTCGAGGAGATCGAACGGTTGTACCATATCGCCTATTGACATGGAAATTCTGATCGGATTGTTGATTATCGCCGTCGGGAGCTTCGGACAGTCGAGCTCCTACGTGCCGATCCGCAAGGTGCGCGACTGGTCGTGGGAGAGCTTCTGGCTGGTGCAGGGCATCTTCGCATGGATCGTCTTCCCGTGGCTGGGTGCGAGTCTGGCGCTGCCCGAAGGGGTGACGCTCGGTGCGCTGTGGGCGGCGGGCGGCGCCTGGCAGTCGGTCTTCTACGGCGTGCTGTGGGGTGTCGGGGGACTGACCTTCGGCCTGTCGATGCGCTATCTGGGCGTGGCGCTCGGACAGTCGATCGCACTGGGTACCTGCGCAGCGTTCGGCACGCTCTTCCCCGCGCTGCTGGCGGGGCAGAATCTCTTCCGCGGCGAGGGGCTGGCGCTGTTGCTGGGCGTCTGCATCACGCTGGCGGGCATCGCCGTGATCGGCTATGCCGGTTCGCTGCGTTCGCGTCTGCTCAGCGACGAGGAGCGCCGTGCGGCGGTGAAGGATTTCGCACTGACCAAGGGGTTGCTGGTGGCGCTGCTGGCCGGTGCGATGAGCGCCTGTTTCAGTCTGGGCCTCGAAAGCGGCGCGGCCATTCAGGCGGCGGCCGTCGCAGCCGGCGTGAAGGAGCTTTTCGCGCTGAATCCGGTGATTCTGCTCGTGACGCTCGGCGGTTTCGCGACCAATGCCGCCTACTGCATCTTCTGCAACGTGAAAAACCGCACGGGCCGCGACTACTTCTCGGTACCGGCGGGCGTGTGGGTCAACAACGTGCTCTTCTGCGCGCTGGCCGGCGTGCTGTGGTACTCGCAGTTCTTCGGGCTGGGCATGGGCAAGAGCTTCTTCGCAGAGGCGCCGCTGATGCTGGCCTTCTCGTGGAGCATCCTCATGTCGCTCAACGTGCTGTTCAGCAATCTGTGGGGCATCCTGCTGCACGAGTGGCGCGGCGTCGACCGCCGTACGGCGGCGGTGCTCGTGACGGGTCTGCTGATCCTGATCTTTTCGACCGTATATCCGCAACTGGTAAAATAGAGAAAACGATGAAACTGATTGATAACGAATCGCTCGACCGCCAGATCGGGGTAGTGGCCGAGGTGGCCGGCTACCTCTGGGAGCGCGGCTGGGCCGAACGCAACGGCGGCAACATCTCGGTCAACGTCACCGGACTTTGCGCCGATGCCGTTTGCGAACTGCCCGCGCTGGACGGGCCTTACCCCCTTCCCAAACCGGTGCCGCACATCGCGGGCGGCTGTTTTCTGGTCACGGGCACGGGACGCCGCATGCGTTACGTGGCGTCGCAGCCGCTGGCGAACGTCGCGCTGATCCGCGTGGCTGCCGACGGTGCATCCTACGAGATCGTCGCCGACGAGCCGGTGCGTCCGACCTCCGAACTGCCCGCGCACCTCTCGGTGCACGACTATCTGATCGGTGCGGGGCGTCTCGAGCGGGCGGTGGTGCATACGCATCCCATCGAGCTGGTGGCGATGACGCACAATCCCGAATTTCTGGGCAAAGACGTGCTCACGCGGCTGTTGTGGAGCATGATCCCCGAGACGCGCGCCTTCTGTCCCAAGGGGCTGGGCATCGTTCCCTACACGCTGCCCGGCTCGCAGGAGTTGGCCGACCGGACGATCGCCCTGCTGGACGACTACGACGTGGTGATGTGGACCAAACACGGCGCACTGGCCATCGGCACCGACCTGATCGAGGCGTTCGACCAGATCGACGTGCTGTCGAAATCGGCCAAGATCTACGAATCGGCCCGCTCGATGGGATTCGTCCCCACGGGAATGAGCGACGCCGAGATGCAGGAGCTCAAAGAGGTCTTCGGCCTCTGACGAAAAGGTAGGATCGGTTTTTCGGTACCCTTTTTTACCCTCGCCCGATCGGGACAGGTTCGCCTTCGGCGGTCCTTTTCTGCGTTCGGCATAGTCCGTGGGCGACTTGCGCGCCCGCTTACCGGAAAGGTTAGTTTTTTAATTAGGTGGTGCGGACTGTTCCCTTGCGGAACAGTCCGTTTTTTTGTGCCGCAGGGTTGACTGTCTGCCGGAAATTGGCTATCTTGCGGGAAAAAGATTCCGTATATGAAACAAAAGATCGCGCTGCTGCTCGCTGCGGCCCTGCTGTTGTGCTCCGGCGTGCAGGCCCGCCGTGCTCCGCGCCACGTCGCACCCCGCGCTGCGGAGCTCAATTTCGCCTTTCTGACCGACGTGCACGTGACGCCCCGCGGCGAGTCCGACTCGCTGCTGCGGGCCGCTGTGGCCGAGATCAACGCCTCGGCGGTCGATTTCGTACTGGTCACGGGCGATCTCTGCAACATGGGCAGTGACGCCGAACTGCATTGCGTGCACGGCATCCTCAAACGTTTGCGCAAGCCGTGGTCGGAGAGTGCCTGCACGACCTTCGGCCGTCTGTTCGGCAACGACGGCCGGCTGGCGTTCCGTGCGGGCGGCTACCTCTTCGTCGGCTTCACGGCGGGACCCTACATGAAGATGGCCGACGGTTCGGTGCGGCGCGAGGATCTGCAATGGGTCGAAGAGCAGATGCGGGCGGCGCGTCCCGGCGAGCGGATCGTCACGTTCTGCCACTATCCGCTGACGAACGACGTGACCAACCGCACGGCCGTCACGCAACTGCTGCGCCGCTACGACGTGCGTTTCGACCTGTGCGGCCACTACCATACGCTGCTTCTCTGCAACTTCGACTCGATTCCCGGGCTGATGGGCCGTTCGCTCATCCCGAAGAACCGCAGGCAGGAGCCTGCGGCGGGTTACAACCTCGTGCGGGTGTGGGGCGATTCGGTCGCCCTCTACGAGAAGCGGCTGGGCGAGGCGCCGCGGCTCTCGTTCGCAATCCCGCAGGGCAATTCGGCGGCGTTGACCGCGCTGCCGTGCGATCCGCAGCCTGCGCCGATCACCTACGAACGGACGGGTGCGGCGCTCGTGGTCGAGGACGAGGCGTCGATCTATACGGGCGTCGCCGTGGCGGGCGATACGATCTTCTACGGCACGTCGCTGGGAGTGCTGAAAGCCTATGACGTGAAGAACCGCCGCGAGGTGTGGCGGCGGCAGTTCGGCAATGCGGTCTACTCGACGCCGCTCGCGGCCGGCGGCGTGGTCGTGGCGGGCGACGCCGCGGGGGCCGTGTGGGGGCTGGATGCGGCC
>OLIY01001953.1_pt1 | contig 11984 bp, 9 predicted proteins | sample 1601431 | NCBI WGS metagenome assembly OLIY01 (sample SAMN04168659, study PRJEB22393) | human gut metagenome | biome: human gut microbiome; feature: stool | host: Homo sapiens | collected 2014-05-12
GATTGGGCAATCGCCGTCAGGTCCAGCATTTCCTCTTCCTCGATCCAGTGCAGTTCTTTCACGAAGCGTTCACGCATCAACGGGATAATGACGAAGCCGCCGCCGAAGGTGCAGGCGCTCAACTTAAAGGTAGAGAGAAACAGCTGCCAGTATTTATCTTTCTTGTCCAATAGATATTTGTCTCCTTTTCAGCGGTACATTTGAACAGCGCGAACCATTTCGTACAGGCGCGGTTCTGCGTAGGCAAAAAACTTTTGCAGCGCTTTGCAATAATAACTGCGCCGTACTTTGTCGGCAACGTTGCGGTCACGTTTGCAGCCGCCACGGCACAGGTGGACCCACTTGCATTGCTGGCACTCTGCGGGTATCTGCCAGCCGTCCGTGATATACGCCCGCATTTTTTCGCCGGTAAGCAGCGATTGCAGGGTGTCGTTTTGCACGGTCCCGAGTTTGTAAGCGTCCAAGCAGAAAAAGTCGCACGGGTAGACGGCGCCGCTGCCCTCCACGACCATGTACGCGCCGCAGGTGCCTGTTGTGGAGCAGGTCCCTGCGGGGCCGCCCAAGAGCAGGTGGACGTAATCCTCAAACAGGCGGATGCTGACATAGGTACTGGTTTTCCAGTCCCGATACCAGGCATCAAACAGGGCGCACAGGAACTGCGCGTACAGCTCCGGCGTTAAGGAGTAGTTTTGCTGCCCTTGAGGCGTATCCAACGGGTCCAGACAGGGAATGAACTGCAGATAGCGCACTCCTGAAGCCTTCATGGACTTATATACGCGCTCCGCCTTTTTGGCTAGCCGCTTGGTAACGACACACAGAAGGTTGCACTCCACACCGCAGCGGCGCAGCAGTTCGATCGTCTGCGTAACTTTTTCCCACGTCCCGTTCCCCTGTGCATCCGGGCGCAGGGCATCATGCACATCCGGGGTGCCGTCCAAGCTGATGCCCACGAGGAAATGTTCCTTGCTGAAAAATTCAGCCCATTCCTCGGTAACTGCGAGGCCATTTGTCTGAATGGCATACTGCACCGTGACACGCTTTTGGTTGTACTTTTGCACGGTCTGCGTAAAGAAACGGAAGAAATCCAGCCCAGCCAAGGTCGGTTCCCCACCCTGAAAGGCAAATGAGACAAAACCGCCCTTGTCGAGTTCTGCAAAGCAGCGGCGAATCAATGTTTCCGCTGTCGCTAGTGACATCATGTAGTCCTCGGTATCCGTGCAGTTTTGCTGCTCGTCCCGGTAAAAACAATAGTGGCAACGCATGTTGCAGTGACCCGCTGCGGGCTTTATCAGGAATTGAAGTTGCTTCATAGCACCTCGGTATGCTGCAATACGGTCACGGGCGTTTTGCCCACAAGTAGATTATGGCCGTCTATGTAACCCTCTTCGCGGTTTTTCAGCGCGTCAATGAGAAGTGCGCGCAGTTCGGCCACACGCTCCGGGTTTTCATCCAGTGCATTTTTTGTTTCGTGCGGGTCGTCGCGCAGGTTGAAGTACAGTTCCCGCCCGGTCTGCGAGTACCAGATATATTTATCCTCTTTTGTCAGGATAAAGTGCATGGAATCTTCACCCAGCGTGTGTTCCCCATGCAGGTATTCGCGGTCTACCGGGTGCAACAGGCTGGTGCCGTCCACCGTTTCGGGAATCGGTGCTCCTGCCAGTTCCAACAGCGTGGGCATAACATCCCGCAGTTCAGCCAAGTCCGTGCGAACCGTGCCGCGCTTTCCGATGTAACGCTCCGGCCCGGAGATAAACAGTGGTACATGGACACTGCCTTGGAACGGCTTTGCTTTCTGGAACATCAAATGGTCGCCCAGCATTTCACCGTGGTCGGAGACAAACAAAATCACAGTGTTATCCATAATCTGTTCTTCCACCAGCGCGGAAATCAAGCGTCCGATTTGATGGTCCATATGGGTGATGGCAGCATAATAGCCCGCCCGCAGCTGCTGAATATAGCTTTCATCCGAGGGTGCAGTCTGGGCATGGTAACTGTGACCGTCGCGCTCCCAGCGGACGCAGTCGTTCCAGTCGCCGCGCCAGGGCCCGGCCAGCGGCTTATCTTTGTACAGATTCAGGTAATATTCCGGGGCATCCAGCGGCGGGTGCGGCCGCACAAAGCTGGCCATCAGGAAGAATGGTTTCGAGCGGTCACGGCGGCGCAGAAAGTCTCGGCACTCGCTGGCGACCCAGTTTGTGGGGTGATACTTTTCCTCGTAGATCCAGGGGCGCACAACCCAACTATTGCAGTCAAGGCCAGTGTCCACCGGGTCTGCATCCACGCCAAGCTGCTGTTTGAGCCACCAATAATAGTCATCGGCCACACGCTGATCCTCATAACTGGGCGTGGTGGGGCGGCGGTAGGCATGGAGATAGCCATCATGCAGCCGTACATCATGGAAACCCAGGTTGTTGCGCAGCGGATGAACATGCATTTTGCCGACACACTGGGTATAGTACCCGGCCTTGCTCAACTCCCCGGCCAGTGTGTGGGGATAATCCCACGGCACAAGATCCTCGTACCCAACGCGGCCGGTGTGCTCCTGAGACATGCCGGTATACAGCGTAGCCCGCGCGGGAACACAGGTCGGACAGGCAGAATAGGCATTTTCATACCGCACGCCCTCGGCGGCCAGTGCATCGAGGAACGGCGTTTTTACATCCGGGTGACCGGCAATACCAAGGCAGTCGCCGCGCATCTGGTCTGCCATAAGCAGGATAATATTAGGACGTTTATCCATAACAAACCTCGTATCAATGTTTTTGCAGCCAAAGGCGTGCCGCACAGCACGGCACGCCTCTTTCGCCTACATCCTCACTGATAGACTTCCAGCAGCCGCAGAGTTGGCTCCGTGCGTGAAGCTGTAATCTTGATGGTAAGCGTCTGCACATCCACAGGGGTAAAACGGCAGATACGCTTATGCCCAACTACCGTAAATTCGGCAACCTTGCTTTCATCTGCCCAAATCTCGCCGCTTTCTATGCGCTGCCCTGTCGGCAGATGCTCCCCCAGAACAACACAGGAAACTTTCTGCGGCTTCGGGAATTTCAAAGTGATCGTATCGGATTCTTGTCCGTAGGCAGCCTGCCAATAGGTATCTGCCATACCGTCCACAGCCTGTGTGATGGGATGCTGCGCAATCGCAGAATCTGCCGTAATTTTCGCTTTTTCTGTTACGTTACTGGCAAAAATCTGCTGGATTTTAGTACCCAGCTCTGTAAGGCTGGCGCAGTCAGGTGCAGCAATACGGCCATGCGCATCGGGTGGAATGTTCAGCAGCAGGCTGGCATTCGCACCGACGGCATCCAGATAGATGTCCAGCAATTCGCCTGCCGTGCGCACGTCAGTGTCCTCCTCCGGGTGGTAAAACCAACCTGTTCGGATGGAGGTATCCACCTCGGACGGATACCAGACAAGTTCTCTTACATTGCGGATAACCGCTCTGCTGCCGATGTCCTCGTCCTGAGAGTCGATTTTGCGGGAGAATTCTCCGTCATCCGCCTGCTGCGATTTCGATGCCGTTCGTTCTGCATCCCGCAGCTCTGCGGGAACCACGCTCCACTCGGCTTTCCGGCAATGCCCGGCCTCGTTGCCGCACCAGCGCACATCGGGGCCGCAGACATTCAAAACCGCATTCGGCTGCAATTTACGCAGCACTGCATAGTAGCGTTCCCAATCGTAAATTTGCTTTTTGCCGTTTTTGCCCTCACCACAGGCACCGTCAAACCAGAAGCAGAAAATGTCTCCGTAGTTTGTTGCAAGCTCAGTCAGCTGGGAAACGAAATAGTCATCATACGGTTTTCCCTGCCCATAGCGTGCATCGTGACGATCCCACGGGGAGAGATAGACACCAAACTTAATACCTCCGCGCCGGCAGGCATCCGAGACTTCACGCACAACATCGCCCTGTCCGTTCTTCCATGGGCTGTTCTTGACGCTGTGTTCCGTGTAGGCGCTCGGCCACAGGCAGAAGCCGTCATGGTGCTTGCAGGTCAAAATCAGCGCCTTCATACCGGCACTTTTGACTGCGGCGACCCACTGGTCGGCATCCAGCGCATCCGGGTTGAACAGTGCTGGGCTTTCAGTGCCATCGCCCCACTCACGGTTGGTAAAGGTATTCATACCGAAATGGGTAAAGGCATAAAATTCAAGCTGTTGCCATGCCAGCTGGCGCGGGCTGGGCGTGATAGAGGCCGCATAGCGGATCTGTTCTTCGGGTGTTCTCATTCTATTACCCCTCAATGCTGTACCACTTGATCTCATTGGTATCCAGATGCAGATCGAAGCAGCTGCCGTCGCCGGTGTAAACGGTCGTGTCCTGCGGTTCGTAGGTGTTGTTTACCACACAATACTTGCCATTCTTGACATAGGCATGGACCTCGACGTTGTAGTTCGTACTGAACCACTTATGCAGGTCGGCCTCATCGTGGGCAGCCCACAGGATGGCGCGGTACAGCACGCGGTTGTTCACAAAGCTGTACGGCAGACCGCTGATATACACACCGCGCCCCTTGCCGTACTCATGCGCAGCCATCTGGACTTCCTTGTCACGCTGAATCAGAATTTCTGTGCCCTCCAGCGCAAAAATGCTCTTTTTGCCCTCACCAAAGTCAACGTCATGGTCGGGGCAGTCGGCCAGAATAAAGTGGTCGCGGTGTTCATCCCAGTTGTACTTGTCGTAATTCAGGGTGAAGCCTGTTTCCTTCTCCACGCCGAGCGGCGCAGACAGCTGCAAATAGCGCCCCTGATACTGGTGACCGCTCGGTTCGCCGACGCCAATCAGACCGCCGCCACGATGGACAAAGCCCTTGACAGCAGAGGAAATTTCCGGGTCCTCCCAGACCTTGCCGCCGGTGTGGGCAGTGTCGCCGTCGCCGACGTTGATGATGACGCCGATGTCCTTGGGGATGCCATTGCGGATGTCATCGAAGTCGATGAACTCCACGTCAAACGGCATGCCGCTCAGGCATTCGAGAACACCCTCGGCGGAGTAGGTCTCACGGTGGTAAATGGAGTGATGCACCTGATTGCTCATCCACTTGCGCAGGCCGCCCCAGCAGTTGAGGATGGCCACCTTGAACGGGGCAACGTAGGACTTTGTGCCCTGCATATTTTCGTGGATCTGGCGGAACTCGCCGACCACATTCTGAATTTCGTCGATAAAGCCGGGCCAGTTGCTGGCGAGTTTTAAGTAACCGCCGTAGCCGATGCGGTCCAGCGGGCTGCGCAGGATCGCGCGGCGGGCCTTCATCCAGTTGGTGCGGGCCTCGCCGATCGGGTCGCCGCCCTCGGTGAACACATCGGGGAAGAAGTAGGGCAGCAGACGGCCTTCGGTGTACTTGACGCCCTTGATGTCGGAGATCATCCGCAGCGTAACGCCGCTGCCGACGGAGCCGACCACGGCGTCCAGCCCGATGGAGGCGAAATACTTGCCGTAGGGCTCGGTGCCGATCCAGTGATCGCCGAGGAACATCATCGCTTCCTTGCCGTAGGAGTGGACGATGTCGACCATCTCTTTGGCAAGAGCGCAGACCTCCTGCTGCTGGAACTCGATGAAGTCGCGGAACTCCTTGCTGGGCACGCGGAACATCGTGTTGTGGTAGCCCTGATCCACAATGAACTCGGGGCGGAACTTGTACCCTGCCCACTTTTCAAATTTTTCCAGAATGTAGGGGCTGACGCTGGCGCTGTAGCCGAACCACTCGACGAATTTCTCGCGCTTTTGGTCGTCAAAGGTCAGCGTGAACTGGTGGAAGAAGGTCGTGAACCGCACCACATCAATATGGGGGTTGGCCTCGCACCAGCGGCGCAACTTTTCTTTTACATAGGCCTGCGTCTTGGGCTGGCGCACATCGTAGGTCAGCTGGTGCGGCGTGTCCTTCCAGTCGTTCGTCAGGAAGTTGTACATGTGTACGGGGTCCCAGATCAAAAACGCCAGAAAGCTGACGGTGTACTCGTGATAGGGGACGGTTTCGATCTCGACCTCGCCCGTCGGCTCGTCGAAGAACCACTTGTCGGTGGGGACGACCTCGCCCGTTGTGCGGTCAATGACCTCCCACCAGCGCTTGGGGTCATCCAGCGTGTTGACCTTGAGCTGCTGGGTGTGGAAGCCGTCCATCAGATGAATGCGCAGCTTCGTGCCGCGCGCAGTATGGCGGTCACTGATCAGATACTCCTGCTGGACCTCGTCGGGGTTTGCCTCCGCCCAGGCGTTGTCCTTGCGGGTCGTATAATAGGTAGCGTATTTCTTTGCAGGATCCTGCAAAAGCTCTGCGGGCATCTCGGTACCGTCGCAGTCGCGCAGGGCATCGGTCCCCAGCAGGTTCTTCAGGCGCAGGGTCTCCTCAACCACATCTGCGTCTGTGGGAAGCGTCAATCTTCCGAGCTGCTCCATGTTCCTGTCCTTTCTTGTTTGAAGGCATGTCAACCATGTCAAAAATAGAACTCTCAAGCAATTTGGAAGCCTGGGATTATTATGCTGCTATCCAAATTGACCACTATTTTCTCGTTTGCGTCTCCTTTTTTTACACTTCTATCATACCTGTTTTTCACAAAAATTGGAAGTGCCGATATTGTTTGTACCTTGCACAATCTTGCTCATTATCCCTATCTTTTCGCCCCGCAGAAAGGATAGACGAAATAGTATACAAATATTTCTGCTAAAATTTGTGCATTTTTACACGAGTCATATTTAACTATTGTATAGGATTATTTTATTTGTTTATCGTCACTTTTTTCATCTACTGTATTGCAAGAAGTATATATTGTGTATATAATAGGGGTTGCATAGACCTTACCCTTTTTATTTTTTGATTTTTATAATTTTGCTTTTTCCCATCCGTATCAAGGATGCATTTTATGCTTATCCAATACAAAAGGCGGTATTGAATGAACACACGTTACGATCTAAACATGGATGTGCCCCCACGGGAAGCCCTCCGACTGTTGTATGTAAGCAAAAGCAGATTTGGTGGAGATTGGAACTCTGTCCCACATACACATTCTTGTACTGAGGTTTTTTATTGCGTAAGCGGACGCGGACAGTTTAATGTAGAGGGAAAACTATTGGATGTCATGCCGGATGACATGGTAATTGTCAACCCGCGTGTTCAGCATACAGAACTAAGCTATCAGGCCCACCCTCTAGAATACATCGTCCTGGGGATAGAGGGAATTGAGATCCTGTTCGACCAAAAAGATCATGGCTACACAATGCTCAAATGTTCTGACATGCGTGAGGATTTGCTTAGCTTAACAAAAATATTGCTGCAGGAAATTGATGCTCAGTCAGATGGTTTCGAGATGATTTGTCCGGATCTTACGGAAGTTTTGCTGGTTAAAATTGTACGCTTAACTTCCGTTTCATTGCGTGTGACACCACCCCCGTCAAAAAGTAAAGAGTGTGCTGCAGCCAAAAGATATATTGATGAGAATTATAACGAAGCAATCTCTCTTGATAAGCTGGCCGAGATTGCACACGTCAATAAGTACTACCTGTCCCACTCCTTTAAGAAAGAATATGGCTCGTCCCCCATCGACTACATGCTTAAGCGCCGAATCACTGAGGCAAAAGCGCTTCTTTCCAGCACAGATTACAGCCTGATACAGATTGCTGAGCAACTTGGTTTCGGATCCCCCGCCTACTTTTCAAAGTGCTTTCGAAAGGTTGAAGGTATTAGTCCTAGCGGGTATCGCTGCGCTTTACAGCAGAAAGCCGCAAAGCGCAGCGAATAGCCAGGAGATTTATATGTATTGTTTAGATGGTATCCGTTATGATTCCAGCCGCCGCGTTGCTTTTGTCGGCGACACTATTGTAACCTTGTCTGCCACAGAAAACACAATTCTCACCTACCTGTTGGATCATCCAAACACGGTAATGATCCGCAAAGCGTTGTTAAAACTAATTTGGAACGACACTTACGATTATCCTACAAGAGTTATCGACATTCATATCAGCCACCTGCGAAAAAAGCTCAACTTGAAGAACGAGTTGGTAACTGTATACAAAGAGGGCTATATGCTTCGCTTATAAAATAAGAGCACCGCCCCTATAAATCTCAAAGATTACAGGGACGGTACCGTTAATATGAATGCTATTTATATTGCGCAGATATTTCACAGATCTGCTGAAATCGTTGTTTCTTCCTCGGCAGATATTTCCGACTTTTTCAGTTTGTCCTTTCGATACTGCATTGGTGAAACACCCATTTCTTTATGGAATACACGGCTAAAATACAGTGGGTTGTCATATCCGACGATAGCCGCTATCTCTCCCACTGAATAGTTTGTCTGTTCCAAAAGGCTTTGCGCATTTACCATCCGAAGTGACAAAATATACTGAACAGGCGATGTTCCGACCTGCTGTTTGAAATTGCGGATAAACCATGTCGTACTCATATGAAGTGATGCTGCGTAATCTTCAATGCTGATCTTTTCATTATAATTCTCACTGAAATAGATTGCAGCATCCTCGACTTGTGCGTGGATATTGCCCGGTGCGCAGCTCTCGCTCCGCTGCTGACGGCTTGCCAGCAGCAATATTTCATTCAGCAACGAAGCAGTGTAGTCTTCATATCCATAGCGACACAGCTGCAATTCGCGTATGATTTTTCGAAACAGAGTCTTATATTCAGTTAGTGTACCGGTATAAAAGACATGCTCATCCAGATGAATGCCGTGATATTCAAGTATTTTCTTTACATCGTTGCCGGTAAAATGCACCCAAAAAACTTCCGGTTTATCGGCAAGATAGTAGACATACTTCTGGATTTCCCCCGGTTTATATAAAACCATGTTTCCTGCTTTGACTACTTCCTCTTTGCCATCAAACCAAAAGTGGGCTTTCCCCGCAGCTACATACAAAATTTGGTAGTCCCTGCGTCCCTTTTTCCAAAATGTCGGCAGTTTTTCGCGCGTCAGCAACCTGTATGTCCCACAGCTGCCGACAACAAGCGGCGCGGAATAGTCCTTAAAATCAATTCGAGAATTGTTTAGATACGCCGAATTGACATACACAAGAATCACCCAAATCTTTTATCAGTTTTGCAAAACCATTTGCGGCCCAATTTCACTATAGGGCAGTTTTGTTTAGTGCATGGGGAGTTTCAATTAATCCATGCGATTTATTTAATTGTACACTAAGTGCCGATAAATCGCAAGCATAAAAATGTGCTTTTAGGGAAACATCGAACCATTTTAAACATATTACCGAAAATCATGCATGTATGCCACGTGATCGAAGTTTGCATCGTCACATTCTTCGTTCAGCCTACAGAAAAGGTGTCCAATCGCTTGGATATGTTCTTCCTTGTTCAGCGGTTTTGTAATGTAGGCTCTTGCTTATCCACGATATTCTCCAATGTTTTTAATACCCATGGTGATGTACAAAGCAATTTGCCGTGGATGCCTTCAGATCACACCGGGACTGATAATCTTCTGCCATTCGTTTACATAGTATGTCTTTACATCCGGCGCAAAGAAATTCAACCTTGTTTCTTCCAATTCTTCAATTTTATTGATCTTTCCTTCAAAATAGTTAAGAAGCCTTTCATGACAACTTCCGACACGCATTAGTATTGCTCCAAGACGCGCTTCTTGCACTTCAAAGCCAAAGGGTTTGTTTTCTTTCATCCATTGAGCGCGATATACTTCAAAAAACTTCCACAGTAGTCGCTCCGTTTCTTCATAACGGTGCAGGATTCTTCTTAATGCAGTCATATCATGTTCTGCATAGGCTTTGCGGGTATCAGCCCCCAAAGTGGCTTTTTGTGCGAGTACCCTGCAAAGCGCAGCCTGCGTCTCGAACAGATAGCGCCATTCTCCGGCTTTTTCTGCTGCAATTTCCAATTTTTCTACGCACTGGGCATAATCTCTTGCCGTAGATTCACCAGTAGTATCGTCTAACAATCCCAGAAACGGATCATTATACAGCAGATATTTTTCAGCGTTGCATACCTGTTCAGATGTTCCTCCCGGCGTTCCCGGCAAATCAAGCAGCATAAAATCATCCCAAGTGACCGTGAACCGCGCCAGAAAGTTTCGTTTAACTTGTTCTATATCTGTTATACCATGTGCCGCCTGCGCCGCATAAAACAGCGCGGGCAACAGTGCAAAGCGGGAACACTCGCCTCCATTATCTCCCCACAGTGTAAACAGCAGGTTTTTCGTATTATGCATTGCACAACTCTGCAGTGCTGCTTCGGTTGTCCGGATACTATACCCATTATGCGGTGCCAGCCCCGCCCATGACCACAGACCGCCGGCGAACCATGTGCCGGGATGCAGTTTTTCATGTGTGGTCAGCATTGCATCATAGTGGGCCCTATCCGTTGAATAATAGTCCCAGTAAACCAGTTCTACATTATCTGGGATAATCTTTTTTACTTCGTCACGGATCGTTTCCGGCTTGTAGTAGTCTCCGCCAGATGCCAGCCGAAAAAACATATCTGACCACATCAAAAAGCGAAAGCCATATTTTTCTCCGATATCACAAACACGACGAAGATGTCGAGCCATAATCCCGAATCGTTCTTCCACGCCATGCAAGTCCGCATAGCGTCCACGCCCGAGTAAGTGCGCCTCGTCCATACCAATATGCACCACCCGTGAAGTGAACGAATCGGCTAGGGTTGCAAACATATGGTCAATCAGCAAATATACTCGCTCGTCTTGAGCAAGCAAAATATCATCCACATCAAAGTGTTCTTTATATTCCGGCCATCGATTCAATGCGTTCAGATGAGCCAGCGTCTGAATACAGGGGATCAGTTCCATATTTTTGTTTTTAGCATAAGCATCAAGGCCGCGTAATTCCTCCCGAGAGTAGCGGCCACGCATATATCCAAAGTACGGTTCTCCGGACACCTCATATGTGTCCTCAGTATACAACATGAGAGTGTTGTAGCCAATGCTTGACGTCAGGTCGATCCACTTTTTGACGCTTTCTACACTCGCCACGGCATTACGGGAACAGTCAATCATTGTTCCTAATCTGTTTGGCTGATACTTCATAGCTTTTCTCCTTGTCCTACGTTAAAACCATATATTCCTCTGCATATATTACAGCGTATGTAATCGGTCGCAACTTTATAATACAGCATCAGCCTCTGCCAGTACAATAGGAACCCGATATATTTTACAAAAGCATATAGATTTTCACTATTATTTTCTGAATATATCGGTTAGAACTGTCGTGCCAGCAATGTGCAAGAGCAGAACTCCATTTTGTACAGGCTGTTTCTTCTAGGCACCTTTGATTCCCAATTTCTTGTTCCAAAAACAGCCTCCAAGGAAAATCCGGATAAAAAAGATTTGTTTACGAAGTTTTTACTTGACATTGTCAAGTTGTTGTGCTATACTCCCCCTTAGAAAAGAGGTGTTCTTTCCACTGCCATGTACCATAAAACGCTTTCCTATTATGCCACTTTGTTGTACAGAAACTTTTCCGCTTTCACCAGCGACAGACTGCAACAGTTCAGATTGAATTATGGGCTTTTATTCTTTATCGTGTATATCGGGAAGAAGCCGAACTGCACACCGTCCGAACTGACAAAAGAGTTGGCTTTGGACTGGGGGCACAGTCAGCGATGCATTACCCGCCTTGTCAGCGATGGGTTTATTACAAAGGAAAAAGCAGGACGTCATTATCTGCTCAACCTGACAGAACGCGGACAGAAGGCTTTTGATGCAGCTCATCAGGTGTTCTTCGATTGGGATAACACCTTTATGACGAATCTAACTGCTAAAGAAAAGGAACAGTTGCTTACCTTACTGGAAAAGGCAACAGAAAGGAAATCACACCATGTATGAAACAATCAGCAGTCCCATCAATTACGGCGGTCTGGTATTGAAAAATCGTATTATCTTTGCTCCTACCACCTTTGGTCTTGCGGAGGACGAATACTTTGAAAAAATCCGCAAAATCGCTGCGGGCGGCTGCGCCATGGTTATCATCGGTGACGTCCCCGTCGGCAAAAGCCTATTTG
>OLIY01001955.1_pt1 | contig 11981 bp, 9 predicted proteins | sample 1601431 | NCBI WGS metagenome assembly OLIY01 (sample SAMN04168659, study PRJEB22393) | human gut metagenome | biome: human gut microbiome; feature: stool | host: Homo sapiens | collected 2014-05-12
CTGACGTAGGCGGCAATCTCTCTTTTTTCTTCTGACAGATTACGTACGGGATGGTACTGCCACTCGATCGCCTCGGCCGTGGTGAGCTGGCCGCGCATGACGAGCCCGAGGTAGCGTGTCATCGTGCTCGTGCGCTGGTTGATGTAGTTGCCGCGGTCATGCAGGATGAGGATCTCGCCGTCGGCGGGATTGATGCGCAGCATGATTTCGATGTCGTGCCAGAAGTTGCGGACGTCGCCCGTTATGCGCTGCAGCTCCGTGCGCGCAACGTTGAGGGACATGCCGCTCGAGATCAGGTTTTCCTTCGCGAAGAGGTCTGCGGCCTCGCCGCCCGTCTTGGCATCAGCCTTCTTTTCCGGGATGATGCGGTCGGCAATCCTTGCGAAGGGCTTGATGATGAAGAGGCCCGTGCCCGAGATGATCAGGTTGAGCGTGACGTGGAAGTAGATGATGCTGTCGGGGATCGCGCCGAAGCCCTCGGCGATGAAGGGGCACGTTGCGAGCAGCAGGGCCGTGAACGAAAGCGTCACGGCGCGCCACATCGTGTTGGCGACGGGACCGCGGCGGCCGATGCGCGAGGCGGTCATCGTGGTCATGAGCGCGAGGATCGTGCTTTCGATGTCGGCGCCGAGCGCCACCCAGAGGCCCGTGGAGACGGGGATGACGCCTGCAGTGACGAGGCCTGAGGTGATGATCACGGCGGCAAGGCTCGAGAAGCAACCGAAGCCGAGGCACAGGCCGAGCAGTACGGCGAGGATCGGCGAATGAGAGATCTCGAGGAAGAGAGGCGCGAGCTCCGTGCTCGTGCGCAGCGGCATCGTGGCGGCCACGATGAGGCTGAGCGCAAGCATGATGATGCCCAGGCCGATCAGGATGCGGCCGAACTGGCCCTGACGCGTGTCCGCCTTGCGCATGAAGAAGAGGCAGGTGCCGATGAAAATCAAGAGCGGCGACAGGAACGAAAGGTCGAAGGTGAGCACGCGGGTCATCAGGGCCGAACCGAAGTCGGCGCCGAGAATCGTCGCGAAGGCCATGTTGGTGGTGAGAAAGCCTTCGGCCTGAATGCTCGCCACGATGAGCGTGGCGGCGGTGGAGCTCTGGAGAAGAGATGCGAGCGTGGTGCCCGACGCCATGGCGATGGCCCGGTTCTTGAGCCGGACGGAGAGGAAGTCCTTGAGGGCCACACCGAAGGTGCGGAGCATCCCGGTCTTGACCATGTAGGCTCCCCAGAGCAGGAGGGCGATGCCTCCGGCCATGTGGATGAGCGACTGCATAAAAGCCTGCCTCCGTGGAAAAATGTGTTGAAAATAGGCGGATGTCTTTCGATATTAGCGGAAGGTCCGTTCAAAGTGCTCTTCCTGCGGGAAAACGCTTTGTAGCTAAGCCTCGGTACAATGTGCCCATCAGGGCCTGCCGCGCCTGCGGAGGCCACGGGACAAGAAGGAGAAACGGATGAGTGAAGCCACGAAGGTGGTCGGGCTCGTGTGCGCGGCCGGCGTCGGCAGCCGCATGGGGCTCGGCTCTCCCAAGCAGTACATGAAGTTCGGCTCGGAGGCGATGCTCGTGCATACGGTGCGCGCCCTTCGAGCCGTCGAGCGCATGGGCGAGATCGTCGTGGTCGTGAGCCCGACGGATCCCTACATCGACGACGTGGCGCGCCACTTTCCTGAAAACGTCAGGGTGCTGCGCTGCGGCGGCAGGGAGCGTGCGGAGTCGGTCGTCAACGGCCTTCTCAACGCAGGGTTCGACAGGGACGCGTGGGTGCTCGTGCATGATGCGGCGAGACCCTGCCTGAAGCCGAGCGAGGCCGCCCGCCTCATCGACGAGGTGCTCGCCGACGGCGGTGTCTCGGGCGGCATCCTCGCCGTACCCGTCGCCGACACGATCAAGCGTGCGGACAAGAGCCGCATGATCCTCGAGACGGTGCCGCGCTCGGATCTGTGGCGCGCGGCCACCCCGCAGATGTTCCGCGTGCACGACCTCGTCGAGGCGCTTTCGGGCGACCTCGCGGGGATCACCGACGAGGCGAGCGCCATGGAGAGGCTCGGCCGTCCCGTCAGGATCGTGCCGGGACGCACTACCAACATCAAGGTGACCGAACCCGCCGACGGCGTGCTCGCGAGCCTCATCTTAGGAGACGGCGCCGTGGTGCCCTTCCGAGTAGGTCAGGGATACGACTCCCATCGATTGGTCGAAGGCCGTCCGCTCATTCTGGGCGGCGTGCAGATTCCGTTTGAACTCGGCCTTGACGGCCACTCGGACGCCGACGTGCTCCTGCACGCCGTGACCGACGCCGTGCTCGGCGCTGCCGCCCTCGGCGACATCGGACAGCACTTCCCGCCCTCGGATCCGAAGTGGAAGGGCGCGGACAGCCGCGTGCTCCTCAGGGCCGTCGTGGCGCTCGCAAGACAGAAGGGCTGGACCGTCGTCAACTGCGACGCGACGATCGTGGCCGAACGCCCGAAGATCGGCCCCCACATGCCCGCCATCAGGGCCTCGCTCGCCGAGACGCTTGGCGTCTCCGAAGAGGTGGTCAACGTCAAGGCGAAGACCAATGAGAGGATGGACGCCGTCGGACGCATGGAGGGCATGATGGCTCAGGCCGTCGTGCTGATGAGCAGGATGGCTTGAGTCGAATCTGAAGCCCGTTCCAACAGGGAAAGGGGCCGCTCGTGAGAGCGACCCCTTCGTGTTTCAGGTGCTTTCAGCTTGTTCCTGCATCACGCCTTCGGGTCTTCGTCGACGTGATCGGCGGGGGCTGCGGGCTGGTTCTTCTGGAATTCCTTGAGCATCTTCTTCTCAAGCTTCTCCTGTTCGCGGGCCCGCTTCTCCTCCTTGGCTTTGATGGCGGCGGGATCGGCGGCGGGGAAGCCTACGCGCACCAGAAGGCCGTGCGGATCCATGCTGTCGAGCTGCACGCTGCCGCTCGAGCGGCGGACGATGCGGTCGACGATGGCGAGGCCGAGGCCCGTGCCCGTCACGCCGCTTCGCGCGCTTTCGCCGCGCTCGAAGGGTCGCATGACGCGCTCGCGCTGGTCTTCAGGAAGGCCCGCGCCCTCGTCGCCGACGGTGAGCATGGCGTTCTTGCCGTTGTCGGTCAGGCCCGTCGTAATGTGGAGCCTGAGGATGCCGTCCTCGCTGCGGCCGTAGCGCATCGCGTTCGTGAAGAGGTTCTGCACGGCGCGGGAGAGCTCGAGCGGGTGAGCAACGATGAAGACGTTGGGCGCGATGTGGCTCGTGATCTTGACGGTCGAGTCGCTCGCAAGCCTGGCGTTGGACATGGCGTTCTGAACGGCCTCGCCCAGGTTGACGAGCTCCTGCTCCTCATGGCTGTGACGCGCGTAGGAGAGGAACTGGTTGACGATGTTCTCCATCTGCTCAAGGTCGCTCACCATGGCGGTGCGGGAGTCCTCGGGCAGGTCGGCGAGCTCGACCTCGAGGCGCAGGCGCGTGATCGGCGTGCGAAGGTCGTGGCTCACGCCCGCGAGAAGCAGCTCGCGGTCGGCCTCCATGCGGCGCAGGTCCTGCACCATGCGGTTGAAGCTCATGTTTACGGCCTGGATCTCGGCCGTGCCCGCATCCTCAGGAAGAGGATCGGGGACCTTGCCCTGACCGAGCTGCGCGGCCACCTGCGAGAGCTTGGCAAGCGGATCGATCACGTGCCGGGTGAGGAGCGTGGCGCCGAAGAGGCTGGCAAGACAGGCAGCGAGCGCCCACCAGAGCCAGGCGGTGCCGAGCGGCGGATTGAGGATGCCGCTGTCGGTCTGCATCCAGTAGGCGTCGCCGTCGATGTCGACCGAGACCCAGAGGCCCGAGACGCCGTTGACGCTCGAGGCGAGGATCGTGTCCTGGCCGAGCTGGTGCTTGACGAGCTGCTCGATGAGGCCGTTGAAGCCGTCGCCCGAGAGGACGACGACCTTGTCGGTCGCATCGCGCGGCGAGAGAAGAAGGCCTTCGCGGGCGGCAAGAAGCTTCAGCAGGTCGACGCGAAAGAGCGGGTCGGCCGTCACGAGCGCGTACTTCGTCAGGTTTGCGGTCGAGACGATGTGCTGCGCGACGCCCTGCGAGTAGGGAAGTTCGGAGAGCACGCGGAAGCTCTGCAGCCAGCCGACGACGCTGAAGAAGATGAGGCCGCACAGCAGAATGAAGGTGCGCCAGAAGAGGCTCGGGCGATGGTTGCTGCGTAGGGAAAGCATGAGTGTGTCCGGCAGGTGTGGGTTGAAACCGTTTGGTGAAAGTGTAGCGGTTCTGTACTGCGGAAAAAGCTCCCGCCGCTTGTGGCGGACGGGAGCTTTCAGAATTTCTCAGAACTGGCCTGATGCGGTCCCGGCGATCAGCTGTGGCCGTCGGGGATGAAGACGTAGCCGAGGCCCCAGACCGTCTGCAGGTAGCGCGGCTTGGAGGGATCGGGTTCGATCAGCTTGCGAAGGCGGGAAACCTGCACGTCGAGCGAGCGGTCGAAGGCCTCGTATTCGCGGCCGCGGGCCATTTCCATCAGCTTGTCGCGGGAGAGCGGCTGGCGCGGATGGCGGGCGAAGGCCTTGAGGACGGCGAACTCGCCGGTCGTGAGCGGCTGCACCTCGCCGTTCTTCTTGAGTACGCGGGTGCCGAGGTCAAGCTCGAACTCGCCGAAGCGGACCGTCTCGTTTTCCAGCGAGGGAGCGCCCGGGGCGTCGCCCGCCGGACGGCGGCGGAGCACCGCATGGATGCGGGCAAGCAGTTCGCGCGGGTTGAAGGGTTTGGCGATGTAGTCGTCGGCGCCGAGCTCAAGACCGACGATGCGGTCGACGTCCTCGCCGCGGGCGGTGAGCATGATGACGGGCGTCATGTCCTTGGCGGCGCGAAGGCGGCGCAGAATCTGAAGGCCGTCCTCACCCGGCATCATCAGGTCGAGAATGAGGGCGTCGAAGTGCTCGCGAACCCAGAGGCGGCTCATCGCGGCGCCGTTTTCGCTCACGAATACCTGGAAGCCGTTTTCGCCGAGATAGCGGCGCAGAAGGTCGCGAAGTCGGGGATCGTCGTCAACAACGAGAATTTTGGGATTGCGTTCCACGGTGGTTCTCCGGAATCAGCGTCCGTTGCAAATCGGAATTTCGGGCGGGATTGCCGCGAAAGCCGTGTCGGACAGTAAGCCGTGCCTTTTGGACACTCTTTTGCATGACCCCATTGTCGCCTGTTACAAATGCCTCGTGGAAGGAAAACAAAATCGTGTTACAAAATCAGCCTCTTGTTAACAGGTCCTAAATCATGGTTTCTGCCTAGAAGAGCGGCGAACTGTATATTGACGGTGCGGGGTCGGGAGACGGTCGGGCCCGGTGGTTCGAACCCATCCCGCGAACATGGTTGGGGATAACCCTTGTGCGCCAAATGGCGGGCTGTCCCTGAACGACAACGGCGCAGGCGTTTTGAGGCGAAGGCCGGAAAATTCGTCTGCAGATTTCATGACGGGAAGCTAGCTTATGAGAAACAGCGCCATCATCGTGCTCTGCTGCCTCGGATGCAGTTCGGCGGCCGCCATGCCCGGGGGCGAGCCCGCTGCGGGTCTCGGGGACCACTGTCAGGAGGTCGAGGCGCCATGCATCCGCCAGTGGACCGAGATGTCCGCGAGCGAGCGTGCGCACCTGTGGCCCTATCTCGACGAGGTTTCCCGCGCCATGCACTGGCGCAGCATGAGCACCCGCGAGCGCAGCGACATGCGCAGGGAAATGTCCGCAGCCGACCGCGACAAGCTCAGAAAGCGCTTCTGCAGCGAGCAGGCGGGGGCCGTGATGTCGAAGGAGACGCGAAAGCTGCGTCGCGACGAACGTCAGCTCCTTCGTCAGCAGATCACGGAATTCCACGTTCAGCTCACGGGCAGCGGCGAAGGACGCGCGGCCTATGCGGCCGGCGCCTCGGCCCGATAGACGTTCGGACGGCAAGCCGTACGCAGGGGCGGCCGGAGATTCGATCACAGCAAGCCAAACAAGGCAAAACGGTCGTTCATCCGCAGGGGGGGACGGCCTTTTTCGTGCCTCCGAGGGGCGCCGGAGGCTCGATGGTATAATGATCGAATTCATTGTGGGACGCCGATTTCGTGCGTTCGGAGGCCTTTTCGAGGCCTGCAGAAAACAACTGGACGGTCATGCCTTCATTCATTCTTGCTCTTGATACGGCGCACCAGCGGTGCAGCGCGGCCCTTCTGAGCCGCGACGGCGAAGTTTCGGCCTGGAAGTCCGAGACGGTCGGCAACAAGCATGCCGAGCGCATCCTCGCCATGATCGACGAGCTCCTCGCCGAATGCGGCGCGGAAAAGAAGGACATCGCGCTCACGGCCTTCGGTGCAGGCCCCGGCAGCTTCACGGGCCTTCGCGTCGCCTGCGGCGTCGCTCAGGGCATCGCCTGGGCGCTCAGGACCGACGTGGCCGCCGTGTGCAATCTCGAGGCCGACGCGCTTGCGGCGGCCGAGGCCGCGCAGCTCGCGCCCGGCACGCGCCTTGCCGTCATGAACGACGCCCGCATGCAGGAGGCCTATTCCGCCCTTTATGAGGTGGTCGAGGGCCCGAGAGGCGTGCGCGAGGTGCTTGCGCCGCAACTCGTCAAGCCCGCCGATGCGCGCCGCTGGCTTGAGGAGGCGAAGGTCGATGCGCTCTGCGGCTCCGCCGCCGGCGTCTATGCCGAGGCGTTCAACCTCCCCGAAGGCTTCCCCGTTCACGAAATTCCCGAAGACATGGTGATGCGCATCGCGCGTCTCGGCCTCGCAGACGAGGCTGAGGGCCGTACGATGATCCCCGCGCTTGCCTCTCCGCTCTACGTGCGCGACCGTGTTGCGCTCACGATGCAGGAGCGTGCGAGGGGAGAGCGCCTGTGACGGACGGACTCCGCTTCAGGTCCGTGAGGCATGGCGACGAGGAGGTCCTCGCCGCCCTCGAGGCGATGGTGGAGCCGACCCCCTGGACGGTGGGCGACTTCGCCGACGTGCTCAGGAACGGCTGGTTCTGCGACGTGCTCGAGCTCGATGACGGCTCGATCGGCGCGTGGGCCGTCGTGATGCCGGTGCTTGACGAGGCGGAGCTTCTTACGATTGGCGTTCGTCCCGACTTGCAGGGCAGGGGGCTTGGCCGCGCCATGCTCGACAGGATGACGGATGCGATGCGCACCCGGAAGTGCACGCGCTGCCACCTCGAGGTGCGCGAATCGAACGAGCGTGCGATCCGTCTTTACGAAACCTCGGGTTTCGTGCGCGTGGGTCTTCGCAAGAACTACTACCGCACGGCCGAAGGCCGCGAGCATGCGGTCCTGATGACGCTTGAATTCGGAGGTGAGGCATGCTGAGCGCCGCCGACAGCCTGATGTGGGACGCCCTCGAGATCGGTCCGCAGTGGATTCTGCGCGAGACCGAAGACGTGACGCTTGCCGAAACCGCGCTTCGCGCCGAGCTCAGGCAGCCCGCACCGGCCGTTCGCTCCGCCGCGCCCGCTGCTCCTTCGAGGCCTGCGCCGCGTCCCGCCGCACGATCCACCGCACTGCCGCCGGGAATGCCTCCCGAGTTCGCGCCCCGTCCCGCACCCGCGAGACCCGCCCCCGTCGTTCGTCCCGTCGCCGAACCGATTTCAAGCGCCCCGCAGGCGCCCGCACTCGTGCTTCCGCCCGAAGTTGTCGCCGCCTGTGAAAAGGCTGACTGGGCGACGCTTGAAGGGCTTGCAGGCGCATGCACCTGCTGCTCGATGGCCAAAAGCCGCCAGCACGTCGTCTTCGCCGAAGGCGGTCCCGGGATGCGCATTGCGCTCGTGGGCGAGGCGCCCGGCAGCGAGGAGGACCTTCAGGGCATTCCGTTCGTCGGCAAGTCGGGCCAGCTGCTCACGCAGATGCTCGAGAGCATCGGCATCGAGCGCCGCCGCGACATCGCGATCATGAACGTGCTCAAGTGCCGCCCGCCGGGAAACCGCAATCCCGCGCCCGCCGAGGTGGCCTGCTGCGCAACCTATCTGCGCAGGCAGCTTCTTCTCGTTCGCCCCGACGTGCTTCTCATCATGGGACGCTTCGCCATGCAGACGCTGCTCGGTCTGGGACCCGACGCTTCGATCGGCAGCCAGCGAGGACGCGTGCACGAGGTGACGATCGGCGACTTCGGCACGAAGGCCGTCGTCAGCTATCATCCGTCCTACCTGCTTCGAGCTCCCGATGAAAAGGCCAAGGCCTGGGAGGATCTGACGCTCTTCAGGCGTCTGATCCGCGAAGCGGGCATCAAACTCGCTCCCGTCCATCACACACACTGACAACAAGGACGGGGTGTTTCCCCAATGGCGCAAAGACGCCGAAGAAGCCGTCGTCATCCTCATGGGCGAGGGCCGGAGGTAACATCGTCAATGACGAACAACAACGAGGTCCGGGACGCCGTGTCGCCGGACCGCACTCTCTATGATCGCGCACTTCGCGCTTCGGGGCGCGAGGCGGCGGCCACGCTCGCCGCCGCGGCCTTCACGATGGCGTACTTCTGGGCGGCGGTGTGGCTCCTTGAGGATTCGGATATGACGATCCTCTCCATGCCCGTCTGGTTCATGGCATCCTGCGTCGGCGGCTATTTCGTCAGCGTCGCGGCCGTCTGGGTGCTCGTGAAGCGCTGTTTCACCGACATCGACCTTGATGAAGCCGCCCGCGGCTACTCGGCGGGGAACCTTGAGAAGGCCGGCGGGGAGGAACAGTCGTGACGAACACCTTCCTGATTCTCCTTCCGATCGCGCTCTTTCTCGTCATGCTCATGGGGCTTTCGCTCTGGGCCGAGCGCGCGGGTCGCCGCAACCGCTTTGCAGGCGAATACTTCCTCGGCGACCGCAGCCTCAAGGGCTTCGTGCTCGCCATGACGCTCGTTGCGACCTACGGATCCGTCTCCTCCTTCGTTTCGGGGCCCGGCCTTGCCTGGCAACTCGGCCTCGGCTGGGTGGTCTTCGCCGCGCCGCAGATCATCGCGGGCTTTCTGATTCTCGGCGTGGCCGGCAAGAAGATGGCCGTCGTCTCGCGCGCCGCGGGGGCGCTGACCGTCATCGACATGATCCGCGCACGTTACGGCGACGGCCGGGGCGGACGGACGCTTGCGGCGCTGCTCGCAGTGCTGATGCTCGTCTTCTTCACGACGATGATGATCGGTCAGTTCATCGGCGGCGCACAGATCTTCTCGAAGGCCGCGGGCGTGAGCTACGGCTGGGGGCTCGTGCTCTTCGGCGCCGTCACCGTGCTCTACACGGCCTTCGGCGGCTTCAGGGCCGTGGCCGTTACCGACACGGCCTGCGCCGTTCTGATGCTCGTGGGCATGGGCGCGCTCGGCTGGAACATCCTCGAGACGGGCGGCGGACTCGCCCAGGTGATGGCGAACGTCGCCGCAGCACTCAAGCAAACTTTCGGTTTCTTTTGGGTGGGTTTCTACCGGGTCATAGACAATCAGTTGGTATTAGCGCCTTTTCAAGGCCCTATCGCCTGTACACGAATCAAATACGGAAAAGGGGTATGCGGCACGGCTTGGAAGGAGACCCGTACGATCATCGTACCGGATGTAGACGCTTTCCCGGGACATATCGCTTGTAGCTCGGCGTCACGCTCTGAGATCGTAGTTCCCGTGATATGGGAGGATAAGGTAATCGCTGTTCTTGATATAGACAGTGATCAACCGGATAGTTTCGATGAGACTGATCAGATCTTTTTGGAAAAGATAGTGGAATTGCTTCCTCATCAGTAAGCCTCGCCTCAGTACTTCGCAAGAAGTACTGTAGTACTGCCTAAGAGGTACTGCAGTACTTTGTAAGGAATACTCCAGTACTCTCCGAAGAAATACCACAGTACTTCGCAAGGAGTACTCCGGTACTCTCCCTGAAGTACCGGGACAAATGCTACTTACCGCAAATACCCTTAAATGGACAATAAGAACAAGCCTTCCCCGTAGGGGTTTGCGTAAAGGGAATTTCCGGATTGAAGATCTCGTCCAAGCAGCCCCGCAGCCCCTCCTCGAACGCTTGGGCATAACCGGAGAAATCCTCTACCTTCTCCGACTTCCCCCGTTCGATACGGTGGTAGACCGATGGGTCGAACGGATCGGCGAAAAGGGAACGGACGTAATAAATGCCCGGTTGTATCGTCTTTCCTTTGTTCTCGGTGAGATGGGCGTACATCCAGCAATACATGAATACCTGCATCACGGCTTTCGCACGATCTTTCTCCTCCTTGTTGAATAGGCTCTCGATACTACTGAAAGTCGTAGTTCCGCTACCGCTCTTGTAATCGATGATACGGATAGCGTCGCGAACCTCGTCCACACGGTCGATAAAGCCTTTCAACCGGATCTCGGAATAGTCGGAAAGGCTGATCAGACCGTTTATCTTACGCTCGGACTCGATGTAAACGAAAGGGGTCAGCTTGCCGTCACGCTCCAAGATTTTCTCCACGTATTTGCGGATCATCTCGCCGATCAGGTAGTTTTGTCCGGTAAGGGAGCGAACCACCTCTGTCTTGAAAAACTCGCTGGCGAAAGCCCGGGCGATAGCTCCGGTAAGCAAGGCCGTATCCTTACGGATCGCTTTCAGCAAATCCACGGTAACCATCTTCCCTTGGAACGGCTTGTAAAGCTCCTCCATCACTTTATGTAAGATACTTCCGAATACATCGCTCTCGATCGTCTCGCTCACCTCCTCTTCCTCTCGAATGCCTTCCACGACGGAAAAATAGAATTTCAACGGGCAATCCAGATACGTATTGATAGCGCTCGCCGAGATCGCCTTGCTCCCCCCTTTCCGGTAAGCGTCTAAACGGCGCATGATATCCTCCCTTTTCGGCACGGCCAATGGCGGGGTCTTGGAGGAAGATACGTTATAGACCACCAATTTATCTCGCATCGGCACCTCATAATGATAATGCAGCTGGTGGACAAAGCGACTTACCTCTCCCGTCTGCAATCCGTTGCTGCGGGTATCGTATAAAAGGCTCACGTGGCTGGCACGCTCTATCAAACGATAGAAATGGTAGGCCCATACGCTATCTTGATGCTCGTAGGTAGGCAACCCGAAACCCCTGCGTAGGTTATAAGGGATAAAGGAGTTCGCCGCTTTCCGTTGCGGGAAAATACCCTCGTTCATGGATAAGATAATCAGACGGTCGAAATCCAAGGCACGGGTCTCGAGCACACCCATAATCTGGAGGCCGGAAAGCGGCTCGCCGTGGAAGGGGATCGTAATGGTATCAGTCACCCGCTTCAATAGGCGGAAGAAGGTATCTATTTTCATCTCTATACGAGCGTCTTTCATTACCTCTTTCATGCGGTTTACCGTGGTGAAATAATGGAAGATGAACTCTTGCTCCAAATCGTTCGTCCGCTGGGGTGCGTCCTCCTCTTCCTCATCGGAAAGGGCGGACATAACCTTGTTCAGCTCTTCCAACACCTTGATCAGATAATCCGAGAAGGCCTCCACCCCGGTCACCGGCGTGAACAGGATTTCTAGCAAAGGCGTTTTCCCTAACTCCGTATGCGAGATATAGATCTTGTTGTTCTCCGTGATCTCTTTCACCAAGGAGGAAATAATCTCCGGTGAGGTGGAGAGGATGTAGCGATGGTTCAATACCGGCAGCACGTCACGGAAATAGAACAACGGATTCCGGTCTATGTAGCGTACGTTCTTCTGCAACGCCAAGATATACTCGATCAACGAGGCGACCGGGGTTCCCGCCAAGGGATAACCCATCGTGACGTTGATACGCCGGATTTGCTCCGGTATGGCGTTCAGCACCGGGATCAGCAGATGTTCATCGGGCAAGATCACCGCCGTACGCAGGGCTTCTTCCGAACTCATCTCCGCTTCCTTGCACCAATCGCTCAACAGGGTGTAGACGTGCTTGGCCTGCCCGATACCAGAAGGGATGCCGATCACCTCAATCTCGGTCTTTATCTTCTCCTCGGGGGGTAATTTCATCGAGGAAGGGAAGCTCTTCAGGTTACGGGAGACGAAGTAAGAAGCCTTATT
>OLIY01001957.1_pt1 | contig 11974 bp, 10 predicted proteins | sample 1601431 | NCBI WGS metagenome assembly OLIY01 (sample SAMN04168659, study PRJEB22393) | human gut metagenome | biome: human gut microbiome; feature: stool | host: Homo sapiens | collected 2014-05-12
CCCGATACCACGGAATGAAAATCCCCTTTTTGCCGAATTTGGATTGGATCAAAACAAGTTTTATGTTGTATATGCAGGGAATTTGGGTAGTGCTCAGAATATTGATATTTTACTTGAGGCTGCAAACTTATTACACGATAATTCTGATATACAATTTTTGGTTTTTGGGGCAGAGAAACAAGCTGAGCCATACATCACAAAGGCCAAACACATGCAACTCTCCAATTTAAAATTTTTACCACTTCAACCGTATGAAAAGGTTTCGTGTGTGTATAGTTTGGGTGATGTCGCAGTTGTATCATGCAAACAAGGATTTGGAGACATTGCAATGCCTAGTAAAACATGGAGCATTATGTCTGCAGGAACTGCTGTATTGGCTAGTTTTGATAGAGGGACTGATATGCAATATATTATCGAAAAGAATCGTCTTGGAGTATTTACAGAAGCTGAAAATATTCAGGAATTTGTCAAGGCAGTACATATTTTATATTCTAATCCGGAGGAGTGCGTTCAAATGGGAAAACGAGGTCGTTGTTATATTCTAGAACATCTAACTCGGGAAGTTGGAACTCGTAAATATATTGGCGTTATTGAATCTATTGTTGGGCACTAAGTTTACAGTTTTCATTACATTCACATTAGCTGTCGATAATGTATGTTAGCACAACCCAATTTTCCAATAAATTGATATTTGGAAACATCAAAAATAATTCGTATTTTTACATTTCTAGCATAGAGATGTAATGTGGAGTAAAATGGCCGCTACAACCTCGTGACCTCAAAAACAAAGAATGGCCATAACATATTGATACATAAAGAACAAAGGTAGTAGATCCGAGTTTGTTTTCGATTCAAAAATCAGTAATCTATTGTAAATACCTTCTTTGTAAAAATAGAATCAATCAAGCTGATTGTGTGACCTAATCAATTGTATATTTAAGGGGTAAAATGACTTGTGTAGCCTAGTGGAGTTGATTAGCATATTGAGATTTTCGGGAAGTGTATCAAAATTCACTTGACTCATGAAAGGCCTAGTATTAGCGGGCGGGAGCGGCAGCCGCCTGTATCCGATCACGAAAGGTGTCAGCAAGCAGCTGCTTCCGGTCTACGACAAGCCGATGGTCTACTACCCGCTCTCGGCGCTTCTTCTTGCGGGCATCCGCGAAATCCTCGTGATCTCGACTCCGGAGGACCTTCCGGGTTTCCGGCGTCTGCTGGGCGACGGCTCCGACTACGGCGTGCGTATCGACTACGCGGCACAGCCATCTCCGGACGGTCTTGCACAGGCTTTTCTGATCGGCGAGGATTTCCTCGGCGGCGATTCCGCGTGCCTCGTTCTTGGCGACAACATCTTCTACGGTTCCGGTTTCACGGGTCTTCTTCGCGAGGCCGTCCGTACGGCCGAGGAGGATGGCAAGGCCACGGTCTTCGGCTACCGTGTCGACGATCCGGGCCGCTACGGGGTCGCGGAGTTCGACGATAAGGGCAACTGCCTTTCGATCGAGGAGAAACCCGCCCATCCGAAGTCTAACTACGCAGTCGTGGGCCTGTACTTCTATCCGAACAAGGTCGTGGATGTGGCCAAGAGCATCAAGCCCTCGGCCCGCGGGGAGCTTGAGATCACGAGCGTGAACCAGTGTTTCCTGCAAAGCGGCGAGCTGAAGGTGCAGACGCTCCAGCGCGGCTTCGCATGGCTGGATACGGGCACGCACGACTCCTTGGCCGAGGCCTCGATCTTCGTGGAGGTCATCGAGAAGCGTCAGGGACTTAAGATCGCCTGTCTGGAAGGCATCGCCTACCGCAACGGGTGGATCACGGCGGACAAGCTGCGCGCACTTGCCGAGCCGATGCTCAGGAACCAGTACGGACAATACCTTTTGAAACTCCTCGACGAAAAATAATCCCATGAAAGTTCTGACAACCGCCATAGACGGCGTTGTTATCCTAGAGCCGGAGGTTTTCGGCGACGCGCGGGGCTACTTCTTCGAGAGCTACTCGCAGCGCCGTTTCGACGCAGAGGTCCGTCCCGTGCGCTTCGTGCAGGACAACGAATCGCACTCACGCTACGGCGTGCTGCGGGGCCTCCATTTCCAGAAAGGGCGGTACTCCCAGTCGAAACTCGTCCGCGTGGTCCGGGGCCGCGTGCTCGACGTCGCGGTGGATATCCGCCGCGGCTCCCCCACGTTCGGCCGCCACGTGGCGGTGGAGCTGACGGAAGACAACAAGCGTCAGTTCTTCATTCCGCGGGGCTTCGCGCACGGCTTCGCCGTGCTGAGCGACGAAGCGACGTTCCAATACAAGTGCGACAACCCCTACGCCCCCGAATCGGAGGGCGCCATTGCATGGAACGACCCTTCGCTGGGCATCGACTGGCGTCTGGCCCCCGAAGATGTCGTCCTCTCGCCCAAGGACAGCCGTCACCCGCTGCTGTCGGAGGCCGGGGAGCTGTTCGACTATAACGAAGACTATTATGCTTAATATCCTGATTACGGGCGCGAACGGTCAGCTTGGCAGCTCCCTGCGGCGTCTGGGCGGCGTCTCGCCCCACAACTACCTTTTTACGGATGTCGCGGAACTAGACATCACCGATGCGGCTGCCGTTCTGCGAACGGTCGAGGAGCGGCGCATCGACGTTATCGTGAATTGCGCCGCCTATACCAATGTGGATATGGCTGAAAGTAATGAGGAATTGGTGGAGAAGTTGAACGCTGAGGCTCCGGAAAACTTAGCCAAGGTAATGAAAGAGACCAATGGTTTTTTAGTGCAAATCTCGACAGACTATGTGTTTGGTAAAGAACCGTGCAATGTGCCTTGTCAAGAGGATCAACAAGGAACCCCCACCGGAGTTTATGGCATGGTGAGCAGAAGATTCAAGCTATCGGTTGCAAGCATGTGATTATCCGTACGGCTTGGTTGTACAGTGAGTTTGGCAAGAACTTCTGTAAGACGATGATGAACCTTACGGCTACCAACCCACATCTTAAGGTCGTGTTCGACCAGGTGGGAACACCCACATACGCCTTGGATTTGGCGAAAGCCATTGAGACGGTGTTGAAAGATTATGCGGATAAAAAAAACGAACATGATTATGACAAGACCGGTATCTATCATTACTCCAACGAGGGGGTATGCTCATGGTTTGACTTCACGAAATCGATCGCTGAATACAATGGCACGACCGCTTGCGATGTGCAGCCCTGTCATAGCGACGAGTTTCCCAGCCCTGTAAAACGTCCATTTTATTCGGTATTGGATAAATCTAAAATCAAGGAGACATTCGGTATTCGGATCCCTTATTGGACAGAATCGCTGAGACAATGTATTGCTAACATAAAAAACAAATAAACAGAATCATGTCAAAACGAAATATAGTAATCACCGGTGGTGCGGGCTTCATCGGCTCTCACGTTGTACGTCTGTTTGTAAACAAATATCCGGGATATAACATCATTAATTTGGACAAGCTGACCTACGCCGGAAACCTGATGTCGCTGGCACCGGTCGCGCAAAGCGAGCGCTTTGCCTTTGAGAAAGTTGATATCTGCGATCGGGCAGAACTGGCGCGCGTATTCACTGAGTATCAGCCAGACTGTGTCATGCATCTGGCAGCCGAAAGCCATGTTGACCGTTCTATTGACGGCCCGGCAGCGTTTATTGAAACCAACATTGTCGGGACTTATACACTGCTTGAAGCGGCGCGGGCTTACTGGACTGCGCTGACGGAAGATAAAAAATCAGCGTTCCGTTTTCATCATATCTCCACCGACGAAGTATATGGTGACCTGCACTCGACGGATGATTTCTTCACCGAAACCACGCCGTATGCGCCGAGCAGCCCTTATTCCGCGTCAAAAGCCAGCAGCGACCATCTGGTGCGCGCCTGGCTGCGGACCTATGGTCTGCCGACGCTTATCACCAACTGCTCGAATAACTACGGTCCTTACCACTTTCCGGAAAAACTGATCCCGCTGATGATCCTCAACGCGCTGGCGGGTAAACCGCTGCCGGTATATGGCAACGGGCAGCAAATCCGTGACTGGCTGTATGTTGAAGATCACGCCCGCGCGCTGTATTGCGTGGCGACCACCGGGAAAGTCGGTGAAACCTATAATATTGGTGGTCACAACGAGCGTAAGAATCTCGATGTTGTGGAAACCATTTGCGAGCTGCTGGAAGAACTGGCTCCGAATAAGCCGCACGGCGTGGCGCACTATCGTGACCTGATCACCTTTGTCGCTGACCGTCCGGGGCATGATCTGCGTTATGCCATTGATGCTTCGAAAATTGCCCGTGAACTTGGCTGGCTGCCGCAGGAAACCTTTGAAAGTGGAATGCGTAAAACGGTGCAGTGGTATCTGGCTAATGAAAGCTGGTGGAAGCAGGTGCAGGACGGCAGCTATCAGGGCGAGCGTTTAGGTCTGAAAGGCTAATTTTCAGCGGAGGCAAACATGAAAGGTATTATCCTGGCGGGCGGTTCCGGCACCCGATTGCATCCGATTACGCGCGGCGTATCTAAGCAACTGTTGCCGATTTACGATAAGCCAATGATTTACTATCCGCTGTCGGTGCTGATGCTGGCCGGTATCCGCGAAATTCTCATCATCACTACGCCGGAAGATAAAGGTTATTTCCAGCGCCTGCTGGGTGACGGCAGTGAGTTCGGTATCCAGCTGGAATATGCCGAACAGCCCAGTCCGGACGGCCTGGCGCAGGCCTTTATCATCGGTGAAACCTTCCTCAACGGTGAACCTTCTTGTCTGGTGCTGGGCGATAACATCTTCTTCGGACAGGGCTTCAGTCCGAAACTGCGTCATGTTGCGGCGCGCACGGAAGGGGCGACGGTATTTGGCTATCAGGTGATGGACCCGGAACGCTTTGGCGTGGTGGAGTTTGACGACAATTTCCGCGCTATCTCGCTGGAAGAAAAACCAAAACAGCCGAAATCAAACTGGGCGGTGACCGGGCTTTATTTCTACGACAGTAAAGTCGTGGAGTACGCAAAGCAGGTGAAGCCGTCGGAGCGTGGTGAACTGGAGATTACCTCCATCAACCAGATGTACCTCGAGGCGGGCAACCTGACCGTTGAACTGCTCGGGCGCGGATTTGCCTGGCTGGATACCGGCACTCACGACAGCCTGATTGAGGCCAGCACTTTTGTGCAGACAGTAGAAAAACGCCAGGGCTTTAAGATTGCCTGCCTGGAAGAGATTGCCTGGCGTAACGGCTGGCTCGATGACGAGGGTGTGAAGCGTGCTGCCAGTTCATTAGCGAAAACTGGCTACGGCCAATATCTGCTGGAGTTACTTCGTGCCCGTCCGCGCCAGTATTGAGCCACTAACCTGGGAAAACGCCTTCTTTGGTGTTAACAGCGCCATTGTGCGTATTAGCCCTGACGCGGCACTCCTGACGCCAGACGCCTTAGCGCCGTGGTCACGGGTGCAGGCCAAAATTGCGGCATCAAATACGGGTGAACTGGATGCTCTGCAACAGCTGGGATTCTCCCTGATAGAAGGTGAAGTTGATTTGGCACTACCCGTGAACAATGTCAGTGATAGCGGTGCAGTAGTGGCACAAGAGACCGATATTCCCGCATTACGTCAGTTAGCCAGCGCCGCATTTGCGCAAAGCCGTTTTCGTGCGCCGTGGTATGCGCCTGACGCCAGCGGTCGCTTTTATGCACAGTGGATTGAAAATGCCGTGCGCGGCACCTTTGATCATCAATGTCTGATTTTACGTGCGGCGTCCGGCGATATTCGCGGTTATGTCTCTTTACGGGAACTCAATGCGACAGATGCGCGAATTGGCCTGCTGGCTGGACGCGGTGCAGGTGCTGAGCTAATGCAAACGGCGCTAAACTGGGCGTATGCTCGCGGTAAAACAACTTTGCGGGTGGCGACCCAGATGGGCAACACCGCCGCGCTTAAACGATACATACAAAGTGGTGCGAATGTAGAAAGCACCGCGTACTGGTTATACAGGTGATCACATGATTCCATTTAACGCACCGCCGGTGGTGGGAACCGAACTCGACTATATGCAGTCGGCAATGGGTAGCGGCAAACTGTGCGGCGATGGTGGTTTTACCCGTCGCTGCCAGCAGTGGCTGGAGCAACGTTTTGGCAGCGCCAAAGTGTTACTGACGCCGTCCTGCACCGCTTCGCTGGAGATGGCGGCGCTGCTGCTCGATATCCAGCCTGGCGATGAAGTGATCATGCCGAGCTACACCTTTGTCTCCACCGCCAATGCCTTTGTGCTGCGTGGCGCGAAAATCGTCTTTGTGGATGTTCGCCCGGACACCATGAACATCAACGAAACGCTGATTGAAGCGGCGATCACCGACAAAACGCGCGTTATCGTGCCGGTCCATTACGCGGGTGTGGCCTGCGAAATGGACACTATTATGGCGTTGGCGAAGAAGCATAATCTATTTGTGGTGGAAGATGCCGCTCAGGGCGTGATGTCCACTTACAAAGGGCGTGCGCTGGGAACCATTGGTCATATTGGCTGCTTTAGCTTCCATGAAACCAAAAACTACACGGCGGGTGGTGAAGGCGGCGCGACGCTGATTAACGATAAAGCGTTGATCGAACGAGCCGAGATCATCCGTGAAAAAGGCACAAACCGCAGCCAGTTCTTCCGTGGTCAGGTCGATAAATATACCTGGCGCGATATTGGCTCCAGCTATTTGATGTCCGATCTGCAAGCAGCGTACCTGTGGGCGCAACTGGAAGCAGCGGATCGTATCAATCAGCAGCGTCTGGCGCTGTGGCAAAACTACTACGATGCACTGGCGCCTCTGGCAAAAAATGGGCGTATCGAGCTGCCGTCGATTCCCGATGGCTGCGTGCAGAACGCGCATATGTTCTACATTAAACTGCGGGATATTGATGACCGGAGCGCGTTGATTAACTTTCTGAAAGAAGCGGAAATCATGGCGGTGTTTCATTACATTCCGCTGCACGGTTGCCCTGCGGGGGAACACTTTGGTGAGTTCCACGGTGAAGATCGCTACACCACCAAAGAGAGCGAGCGCCTGCTGCGCCTGCCGCTGTTCTACAACCTGTCGCCCGTCAATCAGCGTACGGTAATTGCGACTTTGTTGAACTACTTCTCCTGATATGTCGTTGGCAAAAGCGTCCTTGTGGACGGCGGCCAGTACACTGGTCAAGATTGGTGCCGGGTTACTAGTCGGTAAGTTGCTGGCGGTGTCATTTGGTCCGGCGGGGCTTGGGCTGGCGGCAAATTTCCGCCAGTTGATTACCGTGCTCGGCGTGCTTGCCGGGGCTGGCATCTTTAACGGTGTAACCAAATACGTTGCCCAGTACCATGATAATCCGCAACAGCTGCGCCGCGTGGTCGGCACTTCATCAGCGATGGTACTTGGTTTCTCTACGCTGATGGCGCTGGTTTTTGTGCTGGCAGCTGCGCCAATCAGCCAGGGATTGTTTGGTAATACCGACTATCAGGGGCTGGTGCGTTTAGTGGCGCTGGTGCAAATGGGGATCGCCTGGGGCAACCTGTTACTGGCGCTGATGAAAGGCTTTCGCGATGCCGCAGGTAATGCGTTATCTCTGATTGTTGGCAGCTTGATTGGCGTTCTCGCGTACTACGTCAGTTACCGTTTGGGCGGTTATGAAGGGGCGTTGCTGGGTCTGGCGCTGATTCCCGCGCTGGTGGTAATTCCTGCCGCCATCATGTTGATCAAACGTGGTGTCATCCCGTTAAGCTATCTGAAACCCAGCTGGGATAACGGTCTGGCAGGGCAGTTGAGCAAATTTACGCTCATGGCGTTGATTACGTCGGTGACCTTGCCTGTTGCTTACATCATGATGCGTAAACTGCTGGCGGCGCAGTATAGCTGGGATGAGGTGGGGATCTGGCAAGGGGTGAGCAGTATTTCCGATGCCTACCTGCAATTTATTACGGCATCGTTCAGCGTATATTTGCTGCCCACGTTGTCGCGGCTAACGGAAAAGCGCGATATCACCCGGGAAGTGGTTAAATCGCTTAAATTCGTCTTGCCGGCAGTGGCGGCGGCGAGTTTTACCGTCTGGTTGCTGCGTGATTTTGCTATCTGGCTGCTGTTGTCGAATAAATTTACCGCTATGCGCGATCTCTTTGCCTGGCAGTTGGTGGGTGATGTGTTAAAAGTGGGCGCTTATGTCTTTGGTTATCTGGTGATCGCCAAAGCGTCACTGCGGTTTTATATTCTGGCGGAAGTCAGCCAGTTCACTTTATTGATGGTATTTGCCCACTGGCTAATCCCTGCGCATGGTGCACTGGGCGCGGCGCAGGCCTATATGGCAACCTATATCGTCTATTTTTCTCTTTGTTGTGGCGTGTTTTTACTCTGGCGTAGGCGGGCATGACTGTACTGATTCACGTACTGGGATCGGATATCCCTCACCATAACCGAACCGTTTTGCGGTTTTTCAATGACGCGCTGGCCGCGACGAGCGAGCACGCGCGCGAGTTTATGGTTGTTGGCAAGGACGACGGCTTAAGTGATAGCTGTCCGGCGCTTTCTGTGCAATTTTTCCCTGGGAAAAAATCGCTGGCGGAAGCGGTCATCGCGAAAGCAAAAGCTAACCGTCAGCAGCGTTTTTTCTTCCACGGTCAGTTCAATCCCACACTGTGGCTGGCTCTGCTGAGTGGTGGCATTAAGCCCAGCCAGTTTTACTGGCATATCTGGGGGGCAGACCTGTACGAGCTTTCCAGTGGCTTGAGATATAAGCTTTTTTACCCGCTACGTCGCCTGGCGCAAAAGAGAGTCGGCTGTGTATTTGCCACCCGCGGTGATTTGAGCTTTTTTGCCAAAACGCATCCAAAGGTGCGGGGAGAACTGCTGTACTTCCCGACGCGGATGGACCCTTCACTCAATATGATGGCGAATGATCGGCAACGTGAAGGGAAAATGACCATTCTGGTGGGGAACTCCGGTGACCGCAGCAATGAACATATTGCTGCCTTGCGCGCCGTTTATCAGCAATTTGGCGATACGGTAAAAGTGGTGGTGCCGATGGGATATCCGCCTAATAACGAAGCGTACATCGAGGAAGTTCGTCAGGCGGGGCTGGAGTTATTCAGCGAAGAAAATCTACAAACTCTGAGCGAAAAACTGGAATTTGACGCCTATCTGGCGCTACTTCGTCAGTGCGATCTTGGTTACTTTATTTTTGCCCGCCAGCAGGGCATTGGTACGCTGTGCTTACTGATTCAGGCGGGCATTCCTTGTGTGCTTAACCGGGAAAATCCGTTCTGGCAGGATATGACGGAACAGCATTTGCCGGTGCTGTTTACTACCGACGATCTCAACGAGGATATTGTGCGTGAAGCGCAGCGCCAGTTGGTGTCGGTGGATAAAAACACCATTGCCTTCTTTAGCCCGAACTATCTGCAAGGCTGGCAGCGGGCGTTGGCGATTGCCGCCGGGGAGGTCGCATGAGTCTGCTGCAATTCAGTGGCCTGTTTGTTGTCTGGCTGCTCTGCACGCTGTTTATTGCCACGCTGACCTGGTTTGAGTTTCGCCGTGTGCGCTTTAACTTCAATGTCTTCTTTTCATTGCTGTTTTTGCTCACCTTTTTCTTCGGCTTCCCGCTGACCAGCGTGCTGGTTTTTCGCTTTGATGTTGGTGCCGCGCCGCCAGAAATCTTGTTGCAGGCGTTGCTTTCTGCGGGCTGCTTCTACGCGGTTTACTACGTCACCTACAAAACCCGCCTACGCAAACGCGTTGCTGATGTACCGCGCCGTCCGCTGTTTACCATGAACCGCGTGGAAACCAATCTCACGTGGGTGATCCTGATGGGCATCGCGCTGGTAAGCGTCGGCATCTTCTTCATGCACAACGGCTTTTTGCTGTTCCGGCTTAACTCCTACAGTCAGATCTTCTCCAGTGAAGTCTCCGGCGTGGCGTTAAAACGCTTCTTTTACTTTTTCATCCCGGCGATGCTGGTGGTCTACTTTCTGCGCCAGGACAGCAAAGCGTGGCTGTTTTTCCTCGTCAGCACGGTCGCTTTTGGCTTGCTGACTTATATGATTGTCGGCGGCACTCGCGCCAATATCATCATCGCATTCGCTATCTTCCTGTTTATTGGCATTATTCGCGGCTGGATTTCGTTGTGGATGCTGGCGGCGGCGGGCGTGCTGGGGATTGTGGGCATGTTCTGGCTGGCGTTAAAACGCTATGGAATGAATGTGAGCGGCGATGAAGCGTTCTATACGTTTCTCTATCTCACTCGCGACACCTTTTCACCGTGGGAGAATCTGGCGTTGCTGTTGCAGAACTACGACAACATCGACTTCCAGGGCCTGGCTCCAATTGTCCGCGATTTCTATGTCTTTATCCCTTCCTGGCTGTGGCCGGGTCGCCCGAGTATGGTGCTGAACTCCGCCAACTACTTTACCTGGGAAGTGCTGAATAACCACTCCGGACTGGCGATCTCGCCTACGCTTATAGGCTCACTGGTGGTGATGGGCGGCGCGTTGTTCATCCCGCTCGGGGCGATTGTTGTTGGACTGATCATCAAATGGTTCGACTGGCTGTATGAGCTGGGCAACCGCGAGACTAATCGCTATAAGGCTGCGATATTGCACAGTTTCTGCTTCGGGGCGATCTTCAATATGATCGTGCTGGCGCGTGAAGGGCTGGATTCGTTTGTCTCACGCGTGGTCTTTTTTATCGTGGTCTTCGGCGCATGTCTGATGATCGCAAAACTGTTGTACTGGCTTTTTGAAAGCGCCGGACTCATTCATAAACGAACAAAATCATCGCTCCGGACGCAGGTTGAAGGATAATAATGAATAACAACACCACGGCACCGACCTATACGCTGCGTGGCTTACAGTTGATTGGTTGGCGTGATATGCAGCACGCCCTCGATTATCTGTTCGCTGACGGGCAGCTTAAGCAAGGAACGCTGGTTGCCATTAATGCCGAAAAAATGCTGACCATTGAAGATAACGCCGAGGTCCGGGAGCTAATTAACGCTGCCGAATTTAAATATGCGGATGGCATAAGCGTTGTACGTTCAGTACGTAAAAAGTACCCGCAGGCGCAGGTTTCCCGCGTTGCTGGGGCCGATCTCTGGGAAGAGCTGATGGCGCGCGCAGGCAAAGAAGGGACACCGGTATTTCTTGTGGGCGGTAAACCTGAAGTGCTGGCGCAAACTGAAGCTAAACTGCGCAACCAGTGGAATGTGAATATCGTTGGCAGCCAGGATGGTTATTTTAAACCCGAGCAGCGTCAGGCGCTGTTTGAACGCATTCATGCCAGCGGAGCGCAAATCGTCACCGTTGCGATGGGATCGCCAAAGCAGGAGATCTTCATGCGCGACTGCCGTCTGGTGCATCCAGATGCGCTGTATATGGGCGTTGGCGGGACCTACGATGTTTTCACCGGTCACGTAAAACGCGCACCGAAAATCTGGCAAACGCTGGGGCTGGAGTGGCTCTACCGCCTGCTTTCGCAGCCGAGCCGCATTAAGCGTCAGCTTCGTTTGCTGCGTTATTTACGCTGGCACTATACCGGCAACCTCTGATTTTCCTCTCTTTGTAAAGCGACGAAGTGGTCACTCCGTCGCCTGTCTGCTTTTTTATTACACAAAGCATTCAAATTTTTAATGCTTTATTTGCCATTTCTCCTGAATTACGAAAACATTCGCAACACTCGATGTACCCATAACGATAACCGGTAACACCGGAAAGCATGCAAACACAACACGAGGATTTATGGCAGATAACAAACCAGAGCTACAGCGTGGGCTGGAAGCTCGACATATCGAACTCATCGCCCTGGGGGGCACCATTGGCGTCGGCCTGTTTATGGGGGCCGCCAGTACCCTGAAATGGGCCGGGCCATCCGTATTGTTGGCCTATATCATCGCCGGGCTGTTCGTCTTTTTCATCATGCGTTCAATGGGCGAAATGTTGTTCCTCGAACCGGTTACCTGTTCGTTCGCCGTTTACGCGCATCGTT
>OLIY01001964.1_pt1 | contig 11935 bp, 13 predicted proteins | sample 1601431 | NCBI WGS metagenome assembly OLIY01 (sample SAMN04168659, study PRJEB22393) | human gut metagenome | biome: human gut microbiome; feature: stool | host: Homo sapiens | collected 2014-05-12
TCTTCATAAAGGGTGTCAAAAAATTCATCCACATCATAAATGCCAGACGGCTCTACGATCACCCGGTCATAGCCTTCCATAGCCATTGCGATCAGCTTGGTTTTAAATCTGCGTCTGTGGCAGTCTGCGTCACAGCCTCCGGCGATCATTTCCAATGTGCAGTTATCCCCTTCTAAATCCTGTAAAAGGAGCATATCCACATTGATGGCGCCAAAATCATTTTGTCTTCCCGGCACCTAAAAATCCGGTGATCAGATCGATCTTTATCATATCTTTCACTCCTCGTATAATATCTTTTAGATACATAAATACATATATTTTGGTTAATAAGTTACTAAATAAATATTTGTTCAATAGGCTTAGTAAAGCCCATGATATAATTGTCCCAGTGTCAATCAGGTAATAGTTCTTTTCACTCCTGTTGAACCAGTAATGGTTGCTTCATACTAAGTCTGTTCCCCTGACATGGAAGTTAGCTTCAAACCGGCTGGCTGTTTGCTTAAGTTCATGGATAACCATCTAGCAGTGTGGTTTCGCATCTGTCCATCTTAAGCTGGATTCTTATATGCGAGGGTGTCGATGCTCCATGATCATGGGTTTTACCAAGCCGATTGAACACTTTAATCTACAACGAAAGAAGGTGATTACAATGAACACTCTTTACGTCGGTATCGATGTAAGCAGCAAATCCAATGTCGTTTACTTAATGCTTCCAAATGGAGATAAACACAGCAACTTTTCTGTTGCTAACTCTCATGAAGGTTCTACCCTGTTGGTAAAAAAAATCTATTCTGCTTTAACTTCACATTCCCTTGACACGGTTCTGATCGGTCTTGAAGCAACCTCAGTTTACGGAGACAATCTCGTGTACTTCTTAAGGGAAGATGCCACTCTGGCACCGTTTAACAGAAAGATTCATGTCCTCAATCCTAAGCAAGTCAAGAAGTTTCACGATACTTACAATGACTTGCCAAAGAATGATTATGTGGACTCTTTTGTTATTGCCGACTGCCTGCGTTTCGGTAGAATCAACAAAGAGGTATATATGGGAGACTATCGTTACAAAGCTCTCCAGAACCTCACTCGGGCACGTTTCTTCGCTGTTCAGAATCTTGTCAAAGAAAAGCAGCGATTCATGAATGTGCTGTTCAAGAAGTATTCTACTATGACGCAGGAGAAGGTATTCAGCGATGCCTTCAGCACTACTGCCCTTGCTGTCTACGATGAATTTGAATCCGCAGAAGCACTGGCAAATATGGACTTACATGAGCTTACTGACTTTATCATTGAAAAAGGAAAGAATCGTTTTCCTGATCCTGATGCAGTAGCCAAAGCCATACAGAAAGCTGCCCGCAGTTCTTACCGTTTACCAAAAACGGTAAATGATTCTGTCAATCAGGTGCTTTCCATATCCATAACCTCCATGAAGGCATTGGAATCTCAAATCAAAGAGTTCGATAAAGCTATCAAAGCCCTGATGGAACTCTTGCCAAATGTATTGATATCCATTCCAGGTATTGGGCCTGTATATTCAGCCGGTATCATGGCTGAAATCGGAGATATCAATCGTTTTGATAATCAGGCATCGCTTGCTAAATATGCGGGGCTTGCCTGGAAACAACACCAGTCCGGTGGATTTGAAGCCGAAGTTACAAGGCTCATTCCATCAGGCAACCGATTTTTAAAGTATTATCTGTGTGAAGCCGCATTTTCTCTTGTAAGATGCGACAAGGAATACAGCGACTTCTACCACCTCAAATACAAAGAGGTAAACAGATGCCAACACAAACGTGCACTCGCATTAACTGCCCGTAAATTTGTGCGTTTAGTCTTTCGACTGCTGAAAGACAACCGCCTATACTGTCCAGCAAAGTAGATTCCATCTGCTTGCTGATGAACTACGCCCTGCTCATTTAAAAAATCTGGTCGACAGGGCTTAGGTGGGTGTTTTTTGTCTTTGCGGTATATATCAAAAATGTATGATTTTTAAATCATTTATTTTCTTGACATCACACCGCTGGACTCGTATAGCTTGTTCAGATTTTTTTACTGATTTTTTTAATGCAAATAATTGCCAAATCGTAATTACAAATCCAAAAATCGTGACAATACTTGCTAAATTTCCAACAGCACTCCACATAATTTTACTCTTCTTTTGACTTTAAATAAGAATACTTGGGCATTTCTCCATATAAATTATCAAAAACTTCTTCCCATCTATTCTCGTCTCTGAATCCTTTTACAAGTTCCTCACACATGTGATAATCGCCTCTATGGTCTGGAACAATTTCATACATTGCCTGTTCAAACCCACCATGACCACACTTTTCTCCTCGCTCAATGCGTTCTCTGTAATCTTGCATAAGATCCATGATTCTTTTGTACTGTTCTCTGGTTAAACCATACTCAAAAATACTACGGCTCACATCATCGTTATCAAAAAGCAATTGCTGACGGAACTCAATAAAGTCCAAACGTTCCATAATATTATTATACTCTTTAGCATCCATAGCTCTTGCTCCTTCATCATCTTATTATAGTTCATCACATCTCTGCCGATCACAGATCGTTGCCTGCTGCTCACCACGAAGAGGTGTGTGATTATCCGAGCAGCATCGGGAGCCACAGCTCCCAATATTCCACATAATTCTATTCTTTTACAGATGCTTTTTTGCCTTCGCAATTCCGTAGTACATTAAACCGCCAATCATTCCACCAACTGTGTTATAGAACAAATCAGACAGTTGGAATGTACCGAGCCTTAAAAACAGCTGTAGCATCTCAATGCTTATCGAAAAAATGAACGCTATCTTTCCGCTATACCACAGTATCTTCTTCCAGCTACTGCCCACTTTCTCTTGAAATGTCCATATAACCATGCTGGTGAACGGCACCATCATAATCACATTCTCAACGCACTCAGTTGTAAGTTTCTGCTCGCTGTTCACGGTCTCCCAGATGCCCCAGCCACCCATGACATTTGACAAAGGATTTAGCCACAGGTTCCGATTCAGCAGCGTTCGGAACAAGATCATCGATGTCACGAAAACTAGTAAGAACATCTTCCGAAAGAACACGCTCTCTTTAAATTTCTGATACCAAGTCACTATGGCGCTCTTCCATCCTTTGCCTGCTGCGGTAGGCTCATACGCATACAGATAGAAAAACATGGCCAAAAAGGAAAGAAGAAGCGAAAAGCCAAACGGCTCATATAGCGCAGTCAGGATGTTTGTGAGGATCTTCCCGAATAAATCAATCGTTTCTTTCATCATTGTTTAGAGATCACTGAACAGGTCAGCCTTGTACACGCCGTTTTCCAGCATCTTCTTGAAGCTGTCCTTTACAGCTGCGACATCCTCATGATATGTCATACCATACCAAGTGTCATTGGTTCTCAGAACCTTTACAGACATCTTTCCCTGCTCCAGCAGTTCACCGACAAAGATGGGAATCAGATATTCTGCTTTCAAAGGATTACCCGGGACTTCTTTCTTAAAGAACTCCTTAAAGCCACCTTCCAGCACATCCAAAAACTCCGGTGTCAAGCCCCACATATTCATAGAAACAAGAGAATTCACATCAACAGCTACGCCGTCTGCTTCTGCCCCAGTTGCAGTTTTTACAATATTCTTGGTCTCTACAACCTCAGTCAGATTATTCTGATCGTCCATCTTGCAGATGCCACGGGTCACACCACCATTATCGGACAGCGTATTTTTCAGAACAAAACCTGCCATACAGGACTTACCGCCATTCACCAGATACTCATGAACAGCCTTAAAGCCCTCCTTACCATAGTAATCATCTGCATTAATCACAATAAACGGGGTATCAATCACATTTTTCGCCGCAAGCACAGCCTGACCGGTTCCCCACGGCTTTGTCCGACCTTCTGGCATAGTTCCCGGAATATCGTTAATATCCTGGAAAGCATAGTCAACAGTTACATTATGAGAGGAGCAAATAGAGTCAATACGATCACCGATAACCTCTTTGAACTCTTTCTCGATATCCTTGCGGATGATAAATACCACATGATTAAATCCTGCTTCGATTGCATCATGGATGGAATAGTCCATAATGATATGGTTAGCATCATCAACCGGCTCCAACTGCTTAATTCCCGTTCCAAATCGGCTGCCGATACCAGCTGCCATGATAAGTAATGTTGTATTCATTGTTTTTTCTCCAAGTTTTTTCTATCAAATTGATTTTATCATAGTTTTTATTCTTATCAATCGCCAGCTGGACAAACAGACGAAGCAGATGGTGTGCGGCTATGCGCTGGGGCATTATCTGGAGCATCAGCTGCTCATGGACTTGCATACCCTGGACAAGTTTCTGACCATTAAGGACAAGCACATCCTTCTTTACGAGCATAACGCTTTCACATCCCACCTGATGCTGGACAGTGATGAAGTCTATCAAATGACAAAGCGTGGGTTGGACGCGGCGCAAATTTCCGTAGCGAAACGAATTCATCTCAACCTAGTGATGGTGAAACTTCTTGAGCTGCATCATCTGGGATATGATCTAAGGCACTATCACGCCCAGCACCATGCGTTTATCAAACAGTTCAACCTTCCGGCACATTTTCAGTTTGATGTGGCCGCTGGATAAACTTATGTTCTTATAACCCTAAAACCCGTGATGAACAGTGCGTTATGCCTGTCCATCACGGGTTTTTTCCTGTTATTTCAGTTTTGCGAGGATTTCATCGGCACTCATGCCTTCGGCAAGCAGCTTTTTCAGAACGGATTCCGCTTCTGCTTTCTTTGCTTCTTCTGCAGCCTTAGCATCTGCCTTTGCCTTCTTCGCTTCCAGGGATGCCACTTCTTTTTCGGCCTTCTTCAGAGCAGTCTTCTTCTCTTTCAGTGTATTCTTCTGCTCCTCAATCGCTTTCTGGATGGATGCGATTTCCGTATTCAGAGACGCAATAGTCTCCTGCTTCTCCACAATCTTGGATGCGTAGTCGTTATTAGTTTTGGGACGGTTTTTACTGCCTTTCGTTCTGGGCCTAGTGATAACCTCTTTCCTTTTATTGTGGTTTAAGTATAACACTGTGTTTGAGTGCTGGCAATATACTATTATTGTTCACTATTATCTACCAACAAGGAAACCGCCTTATTGTAGACCTGTATTCCAATCTTACTTTCAACCAAACCGCATAAAACGCCAATTACAAGTGCAGGCTTGATATCTGTAAAAGCCTTGGAAATATCTACATTTCCAATTTTTACATCTATAAGACCAACATTCATTAATAGTGCAAAAATCAACGAAGCAACTGCAATATAAATCAGACGGATAACTGGCGTCATTTTGTCTTTTTCCAACGAAGCAAGATCCTCAAATTCTATTTCAAATTTTCTTGCACCAAATGAAACCCATGTTCCTGTTAAGGCACCAATTATAATACATAATTCTGAAATACATCCTATCCATCTTGTAAAATAGAAACATATTCCTAGCACTATACTTGCTATTGCGCCAATAATTAAGGCATCTATCCCTAAATATTTCATATAGTGGTTCTTGATACGTTTTCCTTCTACAAGAACTATTTCATCTTTCAACTTCATTAATGCAAATTCTGCTGTTTCTGTCTGTGCCGGATTTGCCACAAGTCCAACCTGAGACAAGGAAAGTAGCTTATCAAAATACTTTTTCTTAGTTTGTTTATCCGTGTTTTCTAATGCTTTAATGATATTGCAGGCAGATTCTGCTTTTACATACAGTTCTTGTTGATCCTTTGGAATAACACTATCCATAGTTGAATTAACTTGGAAACTGATATCAAATTCCTCTTCTGCATTTTCACATACAAGAAAGTGTCCTTCCATTATAACGGTCTCCCACAGGTTTTACACACATCTCCCGACATATGTAAGGAAAATCCGATTGTATCAATTACTTTACTTAACGACTGAAGTTCCATCAATAAATGAAGTTCGTCCTCTGTTTTATTTTCTTTTTCTATTAGCTGAGCTTTTAGTTTTCTTAATTCTCTATAATCCATCATAGCTCCCTCCCACAAGTAGGGCACACTCTCGTTGACATTGAAAGGCTATGCTTCAGAAATACGGGTGTATTATCGAGAGCCTCAAGTTCAGCTTGGATTTTTTCTCGATCAATTCTTATATTTGATTCTCCTGCCTGGAGGTCATTTAAAAGTTTTTTTAACTCTGGCGATAACATATGTTCATCTTCTTTCAATTTAACATAAAAATCTATCACATCTTCGCCGATCATAAGATCGTTGCCTACTGCTCACCACGGAGAGGTGTGTGATATTATTACGAGCAGCGTAGGGAGCTACCGCTCCCATTATATCACAAGTCTGAAAACAAATCAGCCTTGTACACACCATCCGCCAACATTTTCTTGAAGCTGTTTTTTACGGCTGCGACATCCTCATGATAGGTCATGCCATACCAAGTGTCATTGGTCTTCAGGACCTTTACGGACATCTTTCCCTGCTCCAGCAGCTCACCGATGAAGATTGGGATCAGATACTCGGCTTTCTGAGGATTACCCGGTACTTCTTTCTCGAAAAACTCCTTGAAACCATTTTCCAGCACATCCAAAAAATCAGGAGTCAAGCCCCACATATTCATGGATACCAGAGAATTCACATCAACAACCACACCGTCTGCCTCTGCTCCAACTGCGGTCTTTACGATGTTCTTGGTTTCCACAACCTCCGTCAAGTTTCCATTCTCGTCCATCTTGCAGATACCACGGGTCACACCGCCGTTATCGGACAGAATGTTCTTCAGAATGAAACCAGCCATACAGGATTTGCCACCATTCACCAGATACTCATGGACAGCCTTGAAGCCTTCTTTGCCATAGTAATCATCTGCGTTGATCACAATGAACGGGGTATCAATCACTTCCTTCGCTGCAAGCACAGCCTGACCGGTTCCCCACGGCTTTGTACGGCCTTCCGGAAGTTCTCCCGGAATATCGTTGATATCCTGGAAAGCATAGTCCACAGTTACATTGTGAGCGGAACAAATAGAGGCAATGCGATCACCGATGACCTCTTTGAACTCCTTCTCGATATCCTTACGGATGATAAATACCACATGATTGAAACCAGCCTCAATCGCATCATGGATCGAGTAGTCCATGATGATATGGTTTGCATCATCGACTGGCTCCAACTGTTTTATTCCTGTTCCAAATCGGCTACCGATTCCGGCGGCCATGATAAGTAATGTTGTGTTCATATTTTTTCTTTCCTATTTTTTTAATTAACTAACATATTATATATATACTGATTAGAACGATTTCTCAATGTATTTAATGTGTGTTCCACCTGTATATAATCAATTTTTCTGTTACCATTGGTTTCTCCATAATTCCTATTGCTCAAACCACACCAATTTAAAATATTATCAATTCTATCGTCTTTTTTTATTTTACCAGTTTGATCCATTGCTCCTACTCGATAAAACTCTTTTTTAAAAATAATGGAAAACGCAATCCCATGAAAAGAATTGGAACATACACATTCTGCATTTTCAATCAGATTTAAAAAAGCGTCTGGTGCCACATCCCACATGACTTTTATTCCATATTTTTTAGCCTTTATTGCACTATATCCCGTAAAGGGAGTTACAATTTTGCACCCTCCCAACCTCTCAGCTACTCTTACTGTCTGTTTTAACGCATCTTCATCATAGTTGATCGTATAAAGGAATATATACTTTTCTTTTAAGATACGCTCTTTATCGTATAGTCCCGAATAATCTTCTTTTGTAAGTAAAAATGCAGGATCCAAAACGGTCTCAATGCTTCTTTTTGTATGCTTTTCAAGAAATTCTCTTGTATCAATTTCTCTTACTGAAACATTCTCAAATGTCTCCATAGCACTACAAATTCTATCACAATCAACTTCATTTAAATGTGAACCACAGCTTACAGCATATGTAGACTTCTTGGAAATACCCGGAAGAAAAAATGCCTCTGAAAAATCTCTTGCAGTCGTGTTCCAAATCTGATCACTTCCAGCTATAACTAAATCATAGTTACCAGCAATTTTTATCGCTTCCTCTGTTGTAGTACAACGCTTCGTCATTTTTAAATATTTTTCACGCATTTCTGAGAAAGCCAAAAATCTCTTAGATAACGCTTTATAATGCCAGAACGATATTAAATTTCTTAATATATCCTTTTTAGAATGAATTTTTCTAAAAATAGCATATTGCTGTTGCTGTGATTCTGGTTGAAAATCAATAATCTCATTTTCAACGTTATCAAAATGAGTTGTTATATATTTTTGTAGTGCATAGGCTTGAAGAAATGAGCCGTTATTATTAGGCGCATGAAATGTTATAGTTGCTGTTTTCATATTATTTAACGCCATTAACTATGGCATTCTCTCCTTTCATTTTATTAAAACCGATTCATTACACTTTCAGGCAACAATTTACACAGATGAAATAACAATTTCCCCATATGCCATTTCAGCATATAGAATGGGAGTGCTTTCACTGCTACAACCGGCGGATAGTTTTTTACCGCCTTCTGGACATCAGGATTATTAAGATACTCGACATAAACAGCATAATTTTCTTTTGAAGATGCTTTTGAATTATGGGAAAGCCTCAAGGCAAGCTGAACCGCTGAGAAAATCAAAGTTCCCTGCCAAAATTCATTTGTATTGACTCCGCCTTTTATTGCCATCGAATCAATTTGTTTACGAGCATCAATTAATTTGATTTTATTTCTTGTCATTAAAATCGGATTTCCATTACTCGTAACATTAGCACTTCCTTCTCGAATCGTCAGATAATAAAGGGTACGTTCCTGAACTCCAATTGATTCAGCAAAGAGCAAATAGGTATTGATAAATTTAGTATCTTCTCCCAAAGAGAGAGAAGCATCAAATTGAAGGTTGTTCTTTTTTATCGTTTCAACATCCAACATGATTCTCCAAAGTGCCGTATGCTCTTTTCCAGCGCGCAAACCTCTTTTTCCTTTTAACCACTCATTTACATCCTCGTATGAATGTCCCAGAAAAGAAGGAATCACCTCTTTTGCAATCTGATCGTCCCGGAAACTTCCATGTAACTCAAAGACATGTTCATTTTCCTTTTTTCCTAACACTTTATCTGCATATCCATACAGTACAGCATCCACGCTCTGAGCAATTGCAAAATTCACACAGCTCTCGATCAAATCATTTTCAAATGTATCATCCGAGTCAAAGAAAAATAGTTTTTTTCCTTTAACCCTTTTAAGGCCATTGTTTCTGGCTATAGAAACACCTTGGTTCTTTTGATAATAGTACTCTACGCGATGATCTTCTCTCTGATACTCTTTAATTATCTCTGCCGTACCATCGCATGAGCCATCATCAACAAAGATAACCTGCAGATTTCGATACGTTTGTGCCTTTAATGATTCAATCATTGGTTTTATATATTTTTCTGTATTATACGCTGGTATTACAATGGATACCAAATCACCTTTCTCTAACATCTACTTCCTCCAGCACTTTACTTATGCAGCAATTGTTTGATTTTCTGTCTGGTTTCTTTTGGCAAAACTCTTCTAACAATACTTTTCGCTTTCTGTTTCGGAATACGGCACCAAAAGTAAAATTCAACCGCACCATATCCCCATTTTCTATACATATCCAGTACATTTTTTCTTGCTTTCGTAAGTTTCACCGGATGTACCAGCTGCGTATTTCGCTTTGCTGCTTTTTCAAAGGTTGATTCGTAATAATCAAATTGCTCTTTTATTTCATCAAAAAAAACAATTCCCTTATCGCTATTAATTAAGCTAACGGAAATACCATTTTTTTCGCTCAGCCGGCCTCCATTCTGTTCTAATGTCTCTGGATGTTCCTCTTCAATTCCCCAGTAATCACCAATCGTAATGTCGCCCGTTCGTTTTCCATTTGTGTATTTACAATGATAACAATTTTCTCTCAACGCAATAGAATTAATAAACATATCAAAATAAGACGAATCTGAACTAGCAGTCCTATAATATTCAGTACTTCCATCCACTTGAATGTACTTTGCGGTTAAATTGTATCCCCAACCCGAAGATTTATCCCGAAATTTAAATTCACTGATCTCTCCACCAATTTTTTTCTGTGTGTAGTGGATGTAATCATTAAAAAATTGTTCACTTGGAACGCCATGACAAATAACATCTACCGTCAGCAGATTCGGGTAATCTTTCCTAAGATACGATTTTAAAGCATCCACCTGACAAGGAGTGCCTGAAAATAGAACGAAAATATCATTCTTTAATTTCTTCTGGACATCTTTAAAAATATTTCCTAAAGAACTCTGTACATACTTTGAACCTTGCAAATGGTAGAGTTCCTTTTTTGTCTCGCAGCAGACATGTCGAATATGCAGTTCATGTTCTTCATGCTGCATAACCGCTCCATATACACATCCACCTTGTTCCAGCACCTGCACTGCCATTGTTGCAAACAAACCACCCGAAGCAGATTTTTTTACAAGGTCATTATTCTTACTTGCAATCGCATATACTCTCTGTGGCTGTTTTCTGGTTGGTTCATTTTGAAATGCACATACCTTTTTACAGGCACCGCACTCGACACATTTTTCTGTATCAATTTTAGGGTATACAAATCCGTATTCATCTTTTTCCATGTGGATTGCAGTCTTCGGACATATATTCATACACGCCCCACAGCCACAACAATCCTTCTTTTCCGCAAATAATTCTATCATTTTTTATATCCTTATTTCTGCTGAATCCTTTGAACAAGTTTCTCAATATGGAACATTCTTGCAATTAAAGAAACTGCATCTGAGAATTCTGGTATTTTAAACAACATTAAAACAATTACAGCATTTGATATCAATACACACACCGCTGCTTTTACAATAAAACCTACCCAGCCTTCTCCCGGGATGAGGCCAATCACCAGATTTGTGATCAGTGTTGCTATTACTGCCGTCAACAAATAATAACCAAGTCTTACAATATAATCTTTAGCACTTCTTTTAAAAATCAGTTTAAAGATATTCGATGTGATCCACGGAGCACTAATAATAACCATACTAACAATTGTTGAAAGAACGATTCCATAAAGTCCAAGAAATTTTACTATCAATAGATTCAGGCCTAAATTTGTTATTCCAGAAAGAAGCGGCCTGAATCTATCTTCATGCCAAATACCGCCTGCATCCTTATAGACACTAGCCATCATAATATACTCATATACCCAAAAATAAACACACAAAAGAATTACTAATGGATACGGCAGTAGTAAGTCTTTTCCCATCCAAAGTTTCATGAAAGGCTGAAACAATCCAGAGAAACAACTGACACAAAATGCTGTAATCCAACATGCTAAAAACGTAAAAATTCGGTAATCGTGATAGTTCTTTTCAGTATCATACACGATCATACTATTTCCAACGCCTGCGGTAATAGACGAATAAATAATTGCAACAAAACCCATGACCGCATTAATGATATAATAGTAATTCTGATATATTGCAAGTGCTTCCAACCCCAGAAAAGCTGAAATAACCACTGTATCTGCCGAACTTACAATCGTGAAGCCCAATTTTGAAGTAAACAAATCTTTGATTTTCTGGTTGATTTCTTTTACGCTTTCTTTCGGAAGTTTTCCTTCTGCCTGATATTGTGGATACAGCTTATTTGACACGATTGCAGTCAAAATATTATTGAATATCTGTGACAGCAACAGCACACACACATAGTAATAATAATTATGAAATGCAAAAAGCGTTCCAATCTGCAGAATATACTTGCATGTATCTGTAACAATCGTCACCTTGCTGACAACATCCTGACGCTGATGAGCCTGTAAGATACTATTCTTGTACGCAAAGAGCCAGTATGTGAATACTGTTGCCATTAAGTTCAACAGATACAGTACATAAATATTAATGCCATCCGGAAC
>OLIY01001975.1_pt1 | contig 11846 bp, 6 predicted proteins | sample 1601431 | NCBI WGS metagenome assembly OLIY01 (sample SAMN04168659, study PRJEB22393) | human gut metagenome | biome: human gut microbiome; feature: stool | host: Homo sapiens | collected 2014-05-12
CACGACCAGCCCCCAAACTGTCAAGAAGCGCAAATTCTGGCTGGCTGTCAGCGTTTTGTGCAACGCGTCGCTTCTGATCTTTTTCAAGCTTTCCAATGTGTTCGAGGAAAATATGCTGCTTCCGGTGGGAATTAGTTTTTATACGTTTAAAAGCATTTCCTATTTGATTGATGTGTACAGAAGCGGGCACGCGGAGCGTTCATTTCTCCGGTTTGGCGCATATTTGTGTTGTTTCCCGCAGATCGTTTCGGGACCGATTATGCGATATGGCGAGATGGAACAGGCGCAGCAGTTCGGTGTCTGGAAGGCGGCAAGGGCAGAAGACGGGCTGAAATATATCATTGCCGGACTGGGCATGAAGGTGCTGCTGGACTGGGTCGCCAACCATACGGCGCGCGACGCCCGCTGGGTCGGCGAGAAGCCTGCCGACTGGTATGAGCGCGATGCCGCGGGGGCGCCCGCCGTGCCCTGGGACTGGACGGACACCGCCAAACTCAACTATGCGAACCGCGACGTGTGGCGGGCCGAGGCCGACGCCATGGAGTTCTGGGTGCGCCGGCACGCCGTCGACGGTTTCCGCTGCGACATGGCGATGCTCGTGCCCGTGGAGTTCTGGAATGAAACTGCCCGCCGCCTGCGGAAGGTGAACCCCGACCTGTTCCTGCTGGCCGAGGCCGAGGAGCCTTACCTCTTCGAAGCGGGTGCCTTCGACGCCTGCTATGCCTGGGAGATGCACCACCTGATGAACGACGTGGCGCAGCAGAAGGTACGCGTGACCGCCCTGCGCGACTACATTTATGCCGACCGTAACCGTTACCCGCAGTCCGCCATGCGCCTGGTGTTCACCTCCAACCACGACGAGAATTCGTGGAACGGCTCGGAGTTCGCCCGCATGGGCGCCGCCCGCGAGATCATGGCTGTCTTCACCTTCGTCGTGCCGCGCGGCCTGCCGCTGATCTACACCGGGCAGGAGATCGGCTACGACCATTCGTTCGCCTTCTTCGACCGCGATCCGATTCCCCATTACGAGGCCAACGCTTTCACCGGGTTCTACCGCCGCCTCACGGCGTTGCGCCACGACAACCCGGCTCTGGCGGCGGGGGAGCGGGGCGGCGCGATGACCGAGATCCGCAACAACGCCGAGGACTGCCTGATGACGCTGGTCCGCGAGACGGCTGACAACCGCGTCGTTGCGGTGATGAACCTCTCGCCCTACGCCATCCATGCCGATTACTATACGGGCATCTACGCCGGGATGTACACCGACGCCATGACGGGCGAGCCTTACGAGCTTCGCGGCCGCGTCGAGGAGGATATGGCCCCGTGGAGCTACCGGATATTGATGAATTCATAATTCAAAATTCACAATTCATAATTGTTTTTTAGAAAGAACGGACTTTGTGCGGGTATTCGTGCTTCCGCCAAATAATTTTGAATTATGAATTATGAATTATGAATTGTGAATTGTGAATTGTTTTTTATCTTTGCCCGTAAGTTATGCGAAAAATCACCATCCTTTGCCTGCTGCTCGCCTGTGCGCTGCCCGCCCTTGCGGGAACCTACCGCGCGGACGAGATTCCCAATGTTCAGCGTATGGACCGGCGGCGCTATGTCTCCGATCCCGACGGTATCCTGTCGCCTGCCGCCGTGGCGCATATCGACTCCGTCTGCGCCTCGCTGCGTGAGCGGGGCCTCGCGCAGGTCGCCGTCGTCGCCGTCGACGACATCGCGGGCGGCGATACGTTCTCGTTCGCCGTCGATCTGTTCCGCAGCTGGGGCGTAGGCTCGGCCAAAAGCAATAACGGACTGGGCATCCTGCTGGTGAAGGACCTGCGTGAGATACGCTTCGTCACGGGCGGCGGCCTCGAAGGCATCCTTCCCGACGCGCTCTGCAAACGCATCCAGCTCAACTATATGCTTCCGGCCTTCCGCGAGGGGGATTACAGCGCGGGCATGGTCGCCGGGGTGGGGGCTGCGGCCACGATCCTCGAAGGCGGCGAGGTCGATCTGGGCGGCGACGCCGACGAGGACCTTCCGGCATGGATGATCTTCACGATCGTCTTCGGCTTCGTGATCTTCCCGCTGGGCATGGTGCTGGCGAACTACTATTTCTCCCGCCGTTGCCCGAAGTGCCGTAAGCTGACGCTGAAACAGCAGTCGCAGCAGGTGTTGAGCGTCACGCGGAACTACCGGCTGGTCGAATATACGTATGTCTGCCCGAACTGCGGTGCGGTCGTGAAGCGGCGTTCGCGCAACCTGCGCGACGACAATTTCGGCGGCGGGGCCGGGGGCGGCACGATCATCGGCGGCGGCTTCGGACGCGGCAAGGGCGGCGGCTTCGGAGGAGGCTCCTTCGGCGGCGGCGGAGCCGGTTCGCGCTGGTAGTTTAAGGTGCAGAGTTCCGGGGCGTTGCATGTTGGGCTGAAAAGCGTCTGCAATTCGGTTGCGTCGCGACAAGCCCTTCCCCTGAAGGAAGGGTTTGGGACGGGGCCTGGCTTGTAAACGGCGCCGGAGGCGGCGGCTGCGGCGGTTTGATGCGAAATGAGTTTAAATATATATAAATAGCTTCTGTTATGAAAAAATGGATTTGGATCGGCGTAGTCGCCGTGGTGGCGATCTTCTTTTATGCGACCTATAACGGTTTTGTGAACAGGGAGGAGGGGCTTAAAAGCGCCTGGTCCAACGTCGAGACGCAGTACCAGCGGCGTGCGGACCTGATTCCCAACCTGGTCAACACCGTGAAGGGCTACGCGGCCCACGAGACGCAGACCTTTACCGAGGTGACCGAAGCCCGCGCCAAGGCTACCTCGATCAACCTGTCGGCCGACGACCTGACGCCCGAGCGGCTCGCACAGTTCCAGCGGGCGCAGGCCGAGGTGCGCTCCGCGCTGGGCCGCCTGATCGCCGTGTCGGAGAGCTATCCCGACCTGAAGGCCAACCAGAATTTCCTCGAATTGCAGGCCCAGCTCGAAGGGACCGAGAACCGCATCGCCGTCGCCCGCAAGGACTTCAACGCCGCGGCGCAGCAGTACAACGTTTCGGTGCGCCGCTTCCCGGCCAACCTCGTCGCGCGGATGTTCGGCTTCGGCCAGAAGCCCTATTTCGAGTCGGCCGAAGGGGCCGCGGCCGCTCCGCAGGTCACCTTCTAAATGATCTCGGAACGTTCCCGCGGTTATGTGCTGGGAGCCATAGCCGCGGCCAGCTACGGACTGAATCCGCTCTTTGCGCTGCCGCTTTACGGCGCGGGCCTGGGAGTGGATTCCGTGCTGTTCTACCGCTATGTGCTGGCTGTGGTGATGCTGGGTGCGCTGATGCTGTTCCGGCGGCAGTCGTTCGCCCTGCGGCGGCGCGACGTCCTGCCGCTTGCGGCTATGGGCGTGCTCTTCTCCGTCTCGTCGCTGCTGCTTTTCGAGAGTTACAACCTCATGGACGCCGGCATCGCCTCGACGATCCTGTTCGTCTATCCGGTGATGGTCGCGGTCATCATGGCCGTGGGTTTCCGCGAGCGGGTCACCGCCGCCACGGTCGTCTCGATCGCCCTGGCGTGCGGGGGCATCTCGCTGCTCTACAAAGGGGGCGACGGCGCGACGCTCAACCTCGCGGGCGTCGTGCTGGTCTTCCTTTCGGCGCTCTCCTATGCGGTCTGGATCGTCGCCGTCAACCGCTCGTCGCTCAAGGACCTTCCGACCGAGAAACTCACCTTCTACTGTCTGGTTTTCGGCTCGCTGGTCTATGTCGTTCGGCTGCGGGGCTGTGCCGATCTGCAACCCGTCCCTTCGTCCCTGATGTGGGTCAACGCCGTTGCGCTGGCGCTTTTCCCGACGATCGTTTCGCTGGTCGCGATGGCCGGGGCCATCCGCCGCATCGGCTCCACGCCCACGGCGATCCTCGGGGCGCTGGAACCCGTCACGGCGTTGTTTTTCGGCGTCGCGGTCTTCGGCGAGCGGTTCACGCTGCGCATCGGAACCGGCGTTTTGCTGATCCTCGTCGCCGTGACGCTCATCATCGCCGGCAAATCAATCCGCATCCCCACCTCCGTCACGCACCTGGCCCGGTGGATGGCCCGTCCGCGCCTGCCGCGCTGGGCCGTGCGCTGGGCGCGCCGCCTGCCGCTGCCGCGCATCCGCCGTACCCGCTGACGGATTTTGCAAAAACACGCCGGCGCCGGAGGAATCGCCTCCGACGCCGGCGCGTTTGTCTTCGTACCGTTACAGCCGGCTCTTTTCGTCGGCCGACCCCGCCTCGACGGCTTTGCGCTTGAAGGCCTTCCCCGACTTGAAGTTGTAGGTCAGCCCGATTCGGAACGAGCGGTTGCTCCACGTCTGCCGGGCGTTCATCGTGCGGACGAATCCGTCGCCGTGCGCTCCGATCACCTGTCCCTGGTCCAGAAGGTTCTGCACCGAGAACGAGGCGGTGAACCGGTCGCCGAAGCGTTTCTTCACGCCGGCCTGCAACCGGTGGTCGGGTTCGACCCAGCAGTTGCCCAGGTCGATGCGGCTCTGATAGTTGTACGAGAGGTCGATGTAGAATTTAGCCGGCAGCGTGAAGGTCGTCGAGATGCTGCCGAATGCCCAGTTGTAGAAAGTTTCGGCGCCGTGCTGTTCGACGCGCTCACCGTGGCGCATGTAGGTGAAGTTGGCGTTCAGTTGCCACCATTTCGCGGGCTGGAAAGGCAGATTGACCGAGACGTAATAGTTTTTGGTGCGGTCGTAGTTGACCCATGCCAGTTGCAGCAGGTCGGGATTCTCCGGGTCGGCCTGTATCGTCTGCTGAATCTCGCCGCTGACGAGCTGCACGCCGGCCGTGAGGGTGTATTTGTGGGCGGCCACCAGCGTGAGGTTCACGTCCTGCTTGAACGCCGGGTCGAGCGACGGGTTTCCCGTCTGGTAGGTGTAGTCCGAAATCTGCATCCGCTGGGGGTTGAGGCACCAGAAGCGCGGCCGTTCGATGGTCCGGGCGTATTGGGCGATCAGCGACCATCCTTTCTCCTTCGAAAGGGCGAAGGAGACGTTGGCGTTTGGAAAGAGCGAGAAATAATCCTGTCCGACGCTTTTTCCCGTCGTGTGGGTGTATTCGCCGCGCAGACCAGCCACGAGGCCCCAGCGGCCGAGCTGCGCCGAGGCGACGGCGTAGGCCGCCGCGATGTTCTCCGTGTAGTCGATCGTGAAGCTCTGGTTGTCGTTGCGCGTCCATGCGTCGCCCTTGAGGTATTCGTAGAGCGCGTCGTTGTGCATGTCGTTGTAGGTGAACTTGGCGCCTGCGCGCAGCGACCAGCGGGGCGAGAATTTCTTGTCGAGGGCCAGCGTGGCGGTCGTGATGTCGTAGAGGCTCGACGAGTTGTCGCGGTAGGTCGAGTCGACGGCCGTGGTGGGGGAGGTGATGCGGCTGAAATTGTCGTTGCCGGCCTCCGTTTCGCGGCGCGTGTAGTCGGCCAGCAGCTTGAGCGTCGACCCGAGCGTGTCGAGCTTGTAGATGTAGTTGAACGTCGCCGAATAGTTGTTGCGGATGTTGCGCGTGTCGTAACGGCTTTGCGTACGGGTCACGACGCCCGCGTCCGTGAAGTCGGTGTAGGAGTCGTTCGGGCCCTTTTCGTTGTTGCGCCAGTATTCGAACTCTGCGCCGATGCTGTGCTTGGGGCTTATTTCGAATACCGAGCCGATGCTGCCGCCGAAGTTGCGGTCGCGTTCGGCGATTTCCGAATGGGACGTGAGGTTCGTGTCGCCCGTGGTGTAGTCGGTGTGTTCGTCCGAGACGGCCGTGTCCTTTCCCAGGTCGGCCCACGCCGAGGCATAGAGGTCGAGGCGCCCCGTGTGGATGTTGATGTTGCCGCTCGGCGTATAGAAGTGGTGGCGCCCGTTCTGTGTGGTGCGCATCGACAGCGACCCGTCCAACCCGTTCTCGCGGCGTTTGCGGAGCGTGATCCTGATGATGCCGCCCGATGAATCGGCGTCGTAGTCGGCGCCCGTCGTCGGTACGACCTCGATCTTCTGGATCTCCTCGGCGCGCAGCGAGCGCAGGTAGGTGAGCAGCTGCTCGGGCTCCATGCGCAGTTCGCGGTCGTTGACGTAGACCTTCGAGCCCGACTTGCCGTTTATCGAGATCTTCTCGTCGTCGATCCAAACGCCCGGTGCGCGTTCCAGCAGCTCGATGCCGTCCTTGCCGATCGCCGCCGGTGCGTTGGCCACGTCGACCACGAAGCGGTCGGCCTCGCGGCGGATGAGCTGCGCCTTGACCACCACGCCTTCGATCCGGGTCGTCGAGCTTTTCATCACGATCTCGCCCAGGTCGTTGTTCTCCTCGACCCGCACCTGCCGCACGACGGGGTCGAACCCGAGGTATTGTACCGACAGGGTATACTCGCCCGAAGGCACTTTCAGCACGAAGCGGCCCGTGTCGTCGGTGGCCATGCCCGCCACCTGGTCGCTGCCTTTCAGCAGCACGACCGTAGCGTACTCCACGGCCTGTCCCTGTTCGTCCACCACGCGGCCCTCGGCCGGATAGATGCGGGCTGCGAATGCGTTTGCGGCGGCCAGCGCCAGTATTACGATGAGGAAGATAAGTTTTTTCATACTATTCTGTCGTTGTTTGTAATCTGCACTGCATTTTAGTTGACGAGGCAAAGATATGTAAAAATATTTGTACTTTGCAATACATAGTACTAAATTTTACGAAAAAAATTATCCTTTCCCGGGGAGGGGCGGCCGTTCATGCATGAAAAAACGCGGACTCCCCTCTGTCGGTAGATGGGTACGACCAAGCACCCGAAGCCAAACAGGTAGAGCCCGCGCGTGACGCGGGAATACTACTGTTTTCTTGGCTTCGTTAAAATTGGTCGTTTTATCTACCCAAAAACAATAGCTTTCGCTAATATGTATGGCACAAAGTTATAAAAAAGGCAGGAAATTCAAAACGGAATCTCCCGCTTTGCTGCCTATTACCTGCGGCGACCGGCCGGCTGCCGCGTCCCGCACCCCCGTCAGCATTCCGCCTTTGTATAGTTGTCGGCGTACGCTTTCTGCGTCGCGGAAAGCGGGGGAGGGCTGTCCCCGATAAAATAGGTGTCGTCGAAATTTTGTTGAAAAATCGTGCGCCGCGAGGCTGGAATCCCGCGAATAATTCCTAAATTTGCAGATTGAATTATTATGGCTCATTGTCCCCCGATGTGATTCCGAACGCTCCGCCATGCCGTTTCCGACGCGATCCGGCAGCAGGGCAGGCACGGCGGGGCGGGAATGCCCGGCAAAAAATGCTGAAACTATGATAAGCGCGGTTTATTATATCTTCCTGGTGCTGCTGTGCACCTTCTTCATGATCCTGTCGGCCCTGGCGCTGGTCGTGTGCTATCCCTTCGACAAGGGCCGCCGCGTGGTGCACGAGCTGTCACGCATCCTGGTGCGCACCTTCTTCGCCATTCCGCCCCGCTGGCGGCAGCGTGTGGAGGGGCTCGAACATGTCGACCGGAAGAAAAGCTACGTCATCGTGCTGAACCACAATACGGTGATCGACATCCCGACGCTCTATTACATCCCGCTCAATTTCCGCTGGGTCTCCAAGCGCGAGGTCTTCAAGACGCCTTTCTTCGGGCAGTATCTCATCCTCCACGGCGACATCTGCATCAACCGCGGCCGCGCCTCCGAGGCGCTGGAGCAGATGGTGCGCGACGGCAAGCTGTGGATCTCGCGCGGCGCTTCGGTCGCCGTCTTCCCCGAGGGTACGCGTTCGAAAGACGGCGAGATACACCGCTTCAAGGCGGGCGCCTTCACGCTGGCCCGGGAGGCGGGCGTGGAGATACTCCCCGTGGTGCTGGACGGCACCAAGACGCTTATCCGCAAGAACGCGATGTTCAACTGGGGCAACCGCATCACCATCCGCGTGCTGCCCCCCGTACCGGCCGCGAAGGTCGTCTCGACCGAGACGCACGTGCTGATGGAGGAGGTGCACGACGCCATGAGCGCGGCCCTTGCCCAGATCCGAAACCGAAAATAGACTATGGCAGATTTACTCAATACCAATCCTAACGACAGCTACGGCGACGACGCCATCGTTACGCTTTCGCCGCGGGAGCATATCCGTCTGCGCCCCGGCATGTATATCGGCAAGCTGGGCGACGGCACGCAGGCCGACGACGGCATTTACGTCCTCATCAAGGAGGTCGTGGACAATTCGGTCGACGAATTCATCATGGGGGCCGGCCGCCAGATCGACATTTCGATCGAGGACAAGGTGGTGTCGGTGCGCGACTACGGCCGCGGCATCCCCCTCAAATCGCTCGCGGCGGCCGTCAGCGAGATGAACACCGGCGGTAAGTACGGCGGCTCGGCCTTCAAGAAGACCGTCGGCCTGAACGGCGTCGGCGTCAAGGCCGTCAACATGCTTTCCGGCGAGTTCACGGCCCGTTCGGTACGCGACGGCGAGGCCCGCACGGTGACCTTCGCCAAGGGGCTCGAGGTGAGCGACAAGTGGGAGAGCGGCGTGCGCGAGAAAAACGGCACCTTCATCTCGTTCCGCGTCGACGAGGAGGTCTTCGGCGAGTATGCCTACAACCTCGAATACGTCGAGCAGATGGTGCGCAACTATACGTACCTGAACCTGGGGCTGACGTTCAATTTCAACGGCAACAGCTACGTTTCGAAAAACGGCCTGCTGGATCTGCTCAACGAAAACATGACCGAGGAGCCGCTCTATGCGCCGATCCACCTTTCGGGCGACGACATCGAGGTAGCCATCGCCCACGGCACGGGCTACGGCGAGAGCTATTTCTCGTTCGTCAACGGCCAGTACACCTCGCAGGGCGGTACGCACCAGGCGGCTTTCCGCGAGGCCATCGCCAAGACCGTCAAGGAGTTCTACCACAAGGACTACGACCCGTCGGACATCCGCACGTCGATCATCGCCGCCATTTCGGTCAAGGTCACCGACCCGGTCTTCGAATCGCAGACCAAGATCAAGCTCGGATCGAAGGAGATCGAGCCGGGCGTGTCGATGCGCAATTTCGTCATCGATTTCCTGGGCAAGCACCTCGACGATTACCTGCACAAGCATTCCGAGACGGCGCAGGTGCTCCAGCGGAAGATCGTCGAGAACGAAAAGGAGCGCAAAGCCATCTCAGGCATCCAGAAGAAGGCGCGCGAGACGGCCAAGAAGGTGTCGCTCAACAACAAGAAACTGCGCGACTGCAAGATACACCGCACCGACAAGCACGAGCTGGCCGAACAGTCGATGATCTTCATCACCGAGGGCAACTCGGCCTCGGGTTCGATCACCAAGAGCCGCGACGTGCGCACGCAGGCCGTCTTTTCGCTGCGCGGCAAGCCGCTCAACTGCTACGGGCTGACCAAAAAGGTGGTCTACGAGAACGAGGAGTTCAACCTGCTTCAGGCTGCGCTCAATATCGAGGAGGATATGGACAACCTGCGCTACAACAAGGTGATTATCGCCACCGATGCCGATGTCGACGGCATGCACATCCGCCTTTTGATGATGACCTTCTTCCTGCAGTTCTTCCCCGACGTGATCCGCCAGGGGCACCTGTTCGTGCTGCAAACCCCCCTGTTCCGCGTGCGTAACAAGAAGGAGACGTTTTACTGCTACTCCGAGGAGGAGCGGCAAAAAGCCGTCGGACGCTGCGGCGCCAATGCCGAGATCACGCGCTTCAAGGGCCTCGGCGAGATTTCGCCCGACGAGTTCCGCGAATTCATCGGCGAGAATATCCGCCTGGACAAGGTTCGCATCACCAAGGACGACCCGATCCACGACCTGCTGGAGTTCTACATGGGCAAGAACACCTACGAACGGCAGGGCTTCATCATCGACAACCTGCGCATCGAGGAGGACATCGTCGAGCAGGACCTTGCGATTAATTAAAAATTAAGAATTAAAAATTAAAAATTCCGATTTCATGGCGGAAGAGAACGATAAGACGGGGCGCGACGAAGCGCTCAACGAGGACGCCTCGACTCCCGAAACCGCGGACGACGCGACGGACGAAACGCCTGTGGCCGAGGCTCCGGCCAAGGCGGGCAAATTCGACCGCCTGACGCAGGAGGAGGGCGGCGTCCGCAAGCTCACGGGCATGTATAAGAACTGGTTCCTGGACTACGCCTCGTACGTGATCCTCGAACGCGCCGTGCCGCATGTCGAGGACGGACTGAAACCCGTCCAGCGGCGTATCCTTCATGCGATGAAGGTCGTCGACGACGGCCGTTACAACAAGGTCGCCAACCTCGTGGGCCAGACCATGCAGTACCACCCGCACGGCGACGCGTCGATCAAGGACGCGCTGGTGCAGCTGGGGCAGAAGGACCTGCTGATCGACTGTCAGGGCAACTGGGGCAACATCCTCACGGGTGACGAGGCCGCCGCGGGCCGTTATATCGAGGCGCGTCTTTCGAAATTCGCCCTCGACGTGGTCTTCAACAAGAAGACGACGGAGTGGATGCTGTCGTACGACGGCCGCAAGGAGGAACCCGTTACGCTGCCCATCAAGTTCCCGCTGCTGCTGGCCCAAGGGTCCGACGGCATCGCCGTGGGACTGGCTTCGAAAATCCTGCCCCACAACTTCGTGGAGCTGATCAACGCCGCCATTGCGCACCTCCAGGGACGTGATTTCCAGCTTTACCCCGACTTCCCGACGGGCGGCATGGCCGACGTGAGCCGCTATAACGACGGCCTTCGCGGCGGCACGGTGAAGGTGCGGGCGAAGATTTCGAAGATCGACAAACGGACGCTTGCCATCACCGAGATTCCCTATACCACGACCACCGAGTCGATCAAGGATTCGATCATCAAGGCCAACGACAAGGGCAAGATCAAGATCCGAAAGGTCGACGACAATACGGCCGACAAGGTCGAAATCGTCATTCAGGTCTCGCCCGACGAGTCGTCGGACAAGACCATCGACGCGCTCTACGCCTTCACCGACTGCGAGGTGTCGATCGCCCCGAACTCGTGCGTCATCTGGGACGAGAAGCCGCACTTCCTCGGGGTTTCGGAGATCCTGCGCCGCTCGGCCGAGCACACCAAGTCGCTGCTGGGGCTGGAGCTGAAAATCCGGCTGGGCGAGTTGAGCGAGGCATGGCACGCCGCCTCGCTCGAACGCATCTTCATCGAGAACAGGCTCTACCAGCTGATCGAGGGGTGCAAGAGCCGCGAGGAGGCTTATTCCGCCGTGGATAAGGGTCTGGAACCCTTCAAGATGCGGCTGCGACGTGAAGTGACGCTTGAAGACGTGCAGAAGCTCACCGAGCTGAAATTTATCCGTATTTCGCGTTACGACAGCGAGAAGGCCGACAACGAGATCCGCCAGATCGAGGAGGACCTGAAGTCGACGCAGTACGACCTGGACCACCTCACCGAATACGCCGTGGCCTACTACGAGCGCATCCGCGACAAGTACGGCAAGGGCAGGGAGCGTCGCACCGAGTTGCGCGAATTCGACTCGATCGAGGCGACGAAGGTGGCCGTCACGAACGCCAAGCTGTACGTGGACCGGGCCGAAGGGTTCTTCGGCATCGGCAAATCCATGAAGGACGCGGAATTCGTCTGCGACTGCTCGGACATCGACGACGTGATCGTCTTCACGAAAGACGGGCGTTACGTGATCACCAAGGTTTCGGACAAGGCCTTCTTCGATAAAAACATCTATTATATCGGGGTCTTCAAGCGCAACGACGACCGCACGATCTACAACGTTCTCTACCGCGACGGGAAGAACGGCGCGATTATGATGAAGCGTTGCGCCATCAAGGGCATCACGCGCGACAAGGAGTACGACATCACCAAGGGAACCGCCAAGAGCGAGATACTGTATATGTCTGTCAATCCGAACGGTGAGGCCGAGGTGTTGA
>OLIY01001986.1_pt1 | contig 11782 bp, 11 predicted proteins | sample 1601431 | NCBI WGS metagenome assembly OLIY01 (sample SAMN04168659, study PRJEB22393) | human gut metagenome | biome: human gut microbiome; feature: stool | host: Homo sapiens | collected 2014-05-12
GGGAAAGACAACGGTTTCCACCGGGGAACATCAGACGCCACTGGTACAGCTGGCAGATGGCAGAACCGACGGGGTACAGCGCATGGAAAAAGGCAGCGAAGCACCCGGCGTATACGGCAGTTATGTGCACGGCATTTTTGACGATGGAGACATTGCCGTGCGCATAGTACAGGCATTGGCCGACAAAAAAAGGGTGTCATGGAAACCGGAGGCTGGCGGTGATTATCATGCATTTAAGGAACAGCAGTATGACAAGCTCGCACAGGGATTGCGGGAGCATCTGGATATGGAGTATGTATACTCTATTTTGCAGGAGAGCCGGATTTCCTCTTGATTTTTACAATGTTATAGATCCCGACACAAATCAGGACAATGGATAATACCAGAAGAATGGACAGTGGGTATTCGAAAATATAGTGATTCCGGTTATGGTCATAAAAATAAAGGGAGTTCTTTTAGCAGGATTTTGGATTTTATTTTGGTTTTCTGCTGAAGCATCTGGTTTTTTGAGCATTGTGTCAATTGGAACATGGAATTGCTCACTGATTAAGAGCAGGGTATGGATGTTTGGAACAGAGATTCCCATTTCCCATCGCGATACGGCCTGACGAGTAACGCCTAATGTTTGAGCAAGCTGTTCCTGGGAAAGATGATGTTTTTGTCTTAAATCAAGAAGAATGTGAGCGATAGTTTGATTATCAATTTTGGTTTTATTCATATCAGCACCTCCTTTTTCTTATCATACATTTCATGGCTGAAAGAAGCAAGAAACAGGGAATTGCATTTGCGCAATTTACAATTGCAACAGGAGAAAATATTTGATTACAGGAAAAGAAATGGAGAAACTTAAAATCATTCCACCGGACGCACAGATCTACGCGCAGGTAAAAGCAAGCTGGGACAAAATTGCCAAACCGCTGGATGGTCTGGGGCAGTTTGAGACAATGTTTGCGCAGATCGGCGCAATCACAGGAAGCAGCAGCCTTTCCATTGAAAAAAAAGTGATCCTCACCATGTGCGCAGATAATGGTGTTGTCGCAGAAGGAGTCAGCCAGTCCGGACAGGAAGTGACCGCGGTGGTTGCAGGATTTATGGGGCAGCAGGCAAGCTCGGTTGGCAAAATGGCGCGCCGCGCCGGTGTGGATGTGATCCCGGTCGATATTGGAATCAACACAAAAGAAACGCTGCCGGGGGTGCGAGACTGCAAAGTGATGCAGGGCACGTGCGATTTTCTGCAGGAACCTGCAATGACAGAGGAAGAAGCGTTGCAGGCATTGTCTGTAGGAATTGATCTGGTCCGGGAGTGCAAAGACAAAGGCTATCAGCTGATTGGTACCGGAGAGATGGGAATCGGAAATACGACGACGAGCAGCATGCTTGTGGCGGCACTGACCGGACGCACAGCAGAAGAAGTGACCGGACGTGGTGCCGGATTAAACGACGCGGGGCTGTTGCGCAAGCAGCAGGTCATTGCGCAGGCACTGGAGAAATATGAAAAAGAGATCCGGTCAGAGCATGCACTTTCCATGCTGGCGGCATTCGGCGGTCTGGATATCGCGGGAATGGCAGGTGTATGCATCGGCGGAGCACTGTATCATGTGCCGGTCGTTCTGGATGGGCTGATCTCATCGGTCGCGGCACTGGTGGCGGAGCGGATCGTGCCGGGTGTGCGGGAATTTGTTCTGCCGAGCCATCTGAGCAAGGAACCCGCGGCAAAATGGATCGCGGAGGAATTGAAACTTCATCCGGTTATTGATGCAGGACTGGGGCTTGGGGAAGGCACAGGAGCCGTGATGCTGTTTTCCCTTCTGGATCTGGCACTGGCACTCTACGAGGATCAGACGACATTTGATACGATGGAAATTGCGCAGTACGAGCGGTATGGAGAAACAGAATGATCACTTTGGTTTTGGGTGGAAGCGGCAGCGGAAAATCGGCTTACGCAGAGCATCTGTTGGATGGAAAAACGAATAAATATTATATCGCAACCATGCAGGTGTGCGATGCGGAGGGCGGAAAAAAAGTTGCAAGACACCGGAGACTTCGCGCGGGAAAAGGATTTGTTACGATGGAACAGCCGCGGGATATCGGGAAAGTAGATTTTTCGAAAAGAGCACAGCAAGCCATGGAACCACCGGATCGCGCAGGGCAAAATGTTACGGAACGTCCTCGCTGTGCCCTGCTGGAATGTATGTCCAATCTGGTTGCAAATGAGATGTTTTCCGGTGCGGACATCGTTTCGGAAGATGTGGTTGTCGGACACATATTGCAGGGAATCAAAAGCCTTTCCGCAAAAGTGGACGAGTTGGTGATTGTCAGTAATAACGTGTTTGAGGATGGCATTTCCTATGATGCGACAACGCAGGCATATATCCGTGCACTCGGACGCATCAATACGGAAGTGGCGGCGTTGGCGGATACGGTGACCGAAGTCGTTGTAGGTATTCCGGTTCCGGTAAAAGAGAGAAAGGAAGCAGGTTATGCACATCATTAGAGGAATCGCGGTGGCGTTTTCCACCTATTCAAAAATTCCGATGCCACAATTTGTGTGGAAAGAAGAAGACATGCGTTACAGCATGTGCTTTTTTCCGTGGATCGGGGCAGTGATCGGTGCTATCCTCTGGGGATGGTTTCGGTTGTCTGCGTTATTGGGAATCAGTACGCTTGCATTTATTCTGATATCAGCTGCGCTCCCGCTTATTATCACCGGGGGCTTCCATGTGGATGGGTTTATGGATACCATGGATGCATTGCATTCGTATCAGCCCAGAGAGCGAAAACTGGAAATTTTAAAGGATTCCCACATTGGAGCTTTTTCCGTGATCAAGCTGGCGGAATTCGGGTTGATTTATGTGGCGGCTCTTTCCCAGATTGTGGATTACCGTGCGCTGGAAGTGTTTTGCTGTGGATTTTTTCTGTCCCGCTGTCTGAGTGGCCTGAGCGTGGTCTCCTTCCGTTCCGCAAAAACGGATGGGATGCTCTATCATTTTGCGAGTACCGCACATGAGCGCGGGGTAAAAGGGGCACTTTATGCACAGACGTTGTTGTGTGTACTGTTTATGCTCTGGCTTTCGCTTCTGGCGGGAATTCTGGCGGTGGCGGCGGCATTTGCAGTGTTCGGTTACTATCGCTGGCGCAGTTACAGGGAATTTGGCGGAATCACCGGAGATACGGCGGGATATTTTCTGACGCTGTGTGAGGGGGCAATGGCGGTGGCGGCAGCCGTGTCAGTGTTGATTTGAAAAAGTCGCGCTACTGGTGCAAGAAGGATGATGAATTGGGGTATACTTGAAATTGGTGATTGTGTATGATATAATGCAATCAACAAAGAATGAGGCGATACTTTTACAAGTACACCAAAAACGAACCCCCAGTAGTTGCCGCTACTGGGGGTTCTTCTCATTTTGTATGGTCGAGCATCCATTCAGGTTAATTGCCGCTAATGTTTACTGTCTAACCATTTGCAGATATAATAGGTGACTATACCTGCCACGACAGAAACAAAGAATGAAACGATAGAATCCACAAAATACACCTCCCTTCTGTTGCCAGAATGGGAGCGACAACAAAAGGAGTATAGCATAAATAGATAAATTTGTCGAAACGTGGTAATATAAAATATCAAGCAATAGGGAGTACATTAATGGAATTATACATTGGCGGCACTGCTCAGGGGAAAAAAGTATATGTAACACAGGTGCGGGGCATCGCGGAAGCACGGATCTGGGACAATTTTGAAGAATGGTTTCGAGAGAAATTGCAGGAAAGTGCCCCGAAGTCTCCATCCCCGGAAGCAGAAAGTATGGCTTATCTGGAAAAACATCCGGATACAGTAATTATCTGCGATGAAGTAGGCAGCGGAATTGTGCCGCTTGATTCGTTCGAGCGGGAATATCGTGAGCGGCTGGGACGGCTGCTTTGTGAAATTGCAGCAAAAGCAGAAAGGGTGGAACGGATTGTATGTGGAATTGGACAGAGAATCAAATAGAACTGTATCTGATCCGGCATGGAATGACGCTGGGAAATGTAGAACACCGGTATATTGGCAGACAGACGGATGAACCGCTTTCGGAGGACGGCAGACAGCAGCTGGAGAAAAGAAAAGACCAATGGGCACAGGTATGCAGGACAGGGGATATGCCATATGTATTTGTAAGTCCCATGCTTCGCTGCCGGCAGACCGCAGAAATTTTATTTCCGCAAATTCCACAGATCGAAATTGATCCATGGCGTGAAATGGATTTTGGAGAATTTGAAGGAAAGAATTATGCACAGCTGAATGGAGATCCGCGCTATCAGGCATGGATTGACAGTGGTGGAACGCTGGCATTTCCGGGAGGTGAGAGCCGGGAGGCTTTTATCGCAAGATGTGTGGATGGGATGGAGCTGGTTATGGAACAGATCCGGCAGCAGCTGGCATACAGAGCGTGTCCAAAGTGCCGGGAAACGGAAGACAACGGTATGATACAGGAGCCGCTTCCGGTGGCGGCTGTGGTTCACGGGGGTACGATCATGGCGCTGCTTTCGCACTACTGTGGCGGTGATTATTTTTCGTATCAGGTAAAAAATGCAGAGGGCTATCATCTGCGCCTGTCCATACAAGAGAATAAAATGGAGTTAAAAGAAAAAGTATGAGTTATCATTTCTTTGCGATGTTTCTTGGGTTTGTGCTGGATCTGTTGTTTGGCGATCCGCACTGGCTGCCCCATCCGATCCGTCTGATTGGTAATCTGATCGCATCACTGGAAAAACTGAATAAAAAGGAACTGTCAGACACAAAAAAATTTCTGCGCGGGTTTGCGATGGTTGTGATTGTTATCGCATGGACAACCGGTGTAACCGCCGTTATCCTTGAGGGGGCATACGAGCTGCATCCGGCGATTGGCTGTGCCGTGGAAGCCATTATGACCTATCAGATTCTTGCTACAAAGTGTCTGAAAGTGGAAAGCATGAAGGTATATGAGCAGCTGCAAAAGCAGAATCTGCCGGCAGCGCGAAAGGCAGTGTCCATGATCGTTGGGCGTGATACGGAACAACTGGATGAAACAGGTGTGGCAAAGGCAGCAATTGAGACCGTTGCGGAAAATGCATCCGACGGTGTGATTGCGCCGATGATTTATCTGGCAGTCGGCGGACCGGTGCTTGGATTTGCCTATAAGGCGGTGAATACCATGGATTCCATGGTGGGATATAAGAATGAAAAGAACCTGTATTTTGGAAGATTTGCGGCAAAGCTGGATGATGTGGTAAATTTCATCCCATCCCGCGTGGCGGCACTGCTTATGATCGTGGCAAGCTTCCTTCCGGGGAAGCGTTTTAGCGGGACCGGGGCATGGAAGATCTGGAGAAGGGACAGCCGGAAACATGCCAGCCCGAATTCTGCGCAGACCGAGAGTGCCTGTGCGGGAAGCCTTGGCATCCAGCTGGCAGGGGATGCTAGTTATTTTGGAAAGACTGTAAAGAAACCGACGATAGGGGATGCCCTGCGTCCGGTGAAACCGGAAGATATCCGGTGTGCGAATGTGCTGTTGTACCGGATGGCATTCCTTGGCATGGCCGTTTGCCTGTCACTTTTGTATTTTCTGTAAACATTAAAAAGCCGGACGTTGTGTAAACGGCGTCCGGCTTTTTGTCAGACAGAGTTATCCGAGTTCTTTGTGCTCTACGGAATCTTTCATATCTTCTGCAAGCATGTAAATATTCTCCAGAACTTTTTTACAGCCCTTCATATTGTCCACCGTGGAATCTGCCATACGCAGCCCTTCGGTGGAAGAGGCAGCCACTTCCTCACCGGTGGCGGAGAGGTGGGTAATATTATCGGAAATAACATTCGTGGCATCAAGGATTTTCTGGATATTTTCTTCTGCCGTATGGATATCTTCCATCAGGCGTTCAACGGTTTCACCGACATTGCCGAATTTCTCCCGTGTATTCTCAATCAGTTCGTTCTGCTTTTCTACGGAAGCAACTGAGTTTTCGATACTTTCGTTGGCACGTTTTGTGTCATCGTTTAATTTGTCGATAATTTCTGTAATGTTGGCAGAGGCATTTTTTGTCTGTTCGGAAAGCTGGCGGATTTCATCGGCCACCACAGCAAACCCTTTTCCGGCTTCCCCGGCACGCGCAGCCTCAATGGAAGCATTTAAGGCAAGCAGATTTGTCTGGTTGGAAATTTCAATAATGGATCCGACAAAGCTCTGGACATCCTCGACTTTTGAAGTCAGGCTCTGGATGACCTGTACCGTGATATTGCTGGCTTCTTCCACGTTCTGTGCCTGTTCCTTTAATTCCAGGACGACCTGTGCACCGGATTTTACAGTAGCATCCGTTTCATGTGCGGCTTCAATCATCTGGTGGATGCCGGCTTCTGCCGCATCGGTGTTGCCCTGAATATTGGAACACATAACCGCCTGTTTCTGGATGGCTTCAGCGGTGCTTTCGGTGCTGTCTGCAATTTCCTGAATAGAACTGTGGCTGACCTCAATACTGTTTTCCAAACTGTCAAGCACAGTCATTGCTTCTTCAAAATGCCGGGAAATATTTTCGGCAACGAGAAGCATCTGATCGTGGTTTTTCTTCTGCTTATCCGCAGCTTCTGTAATTTCCGTCATGTTTTCATCAAAGAAAAGCACAAGCATCCGTGTAATACTGATAGAAGCGTATGCAACAAGAAGCAGGACAAACAGTGCCAGCACCTTGTTGGCCAGTGCAGCAGATGCGTGTGGGGCAAAACTGAGCATCAGACGAACGATATTTACCAGCAGAAATACGCTGTTTATTATTTTCATAAGCCGTTCATCCAGATAAACCATGGCGGCAATAATGAGGGGAAGCGCGTAAGCCCATGTCCCTTCCGTGGTATTTAGTAAAGCAACAGCTGCATAACCGACCATCATGGCGGTTGTCAGGATGATGGCACAGGTTTGCGTTTTTTTTCGGGTCAGATAGCCCAGTGCGGAAAGGATAATCACACCGACCGAAACCAGACACTGGATCATAATCCGGACAAAGTGGTCCCCGTGGCTGGCCGCCAGTGCAGCAAGCATGGTCAGCGTGATATAGGAAAAGATAATGGTGACAGCGAGAAATACCCGCTTGTTGGCTCGTAAATACTGTTTTTCGTTCATGTAATGTTCTCCTTCTGCCAAATATGCAAAATCGTTAAATTGTATAATAATCATACCTCTCATAAATACCGTTTGTCAAAGGAAAACAGACAAAAAACAGACTTTGTGGATTATTTGCCAAAAAACAGTTTTAAATCATCTTCTACGGTACCAATTCCGGCAATGCCAAACGTGTCCGTGAGGATCTTTGCCACATCCGGGGAAAGGAATGCCGGAAGGGTCGGTCCCAGGTGGATATTTTTTACACCCAGTGCCAACAGTGCCAGCAGCACAATCACTGCTTTTTGCTCATACCATGCAATGTTGTAGACGATCGGCAGATCGTTGATATCATCGAGACCGAATACTTCCTTCAGTTTCAGGGCAATCACAGCCAGAGAGTAGGAATCGTTACACTGTCCGGCATCAAGGACACGCGGTATTCCGTTGATATCGCCGAGATTCAGTTTATTATATTTGTATTTGGCACAGCCGGCAGTTAAAATAACCGCATCTTTTGGAAGTGCTCTGGCAAAATCCGTATAGTAATTGCGGGAGTTTGCCCGTCCATCGCATCCTGCCATGACGACAAATTTTTTGATCGCGCCAGAGTTGACGGCCTCAACAATCTGACTGGCAAGTGCAAGTACCTGATTGTGGGCAAAGCCACCAATGATTTCACCGTGCTCGAGTTCTTCCGGAGCAGAACAGTGTTTCGCCTGTTCGATCAGTGCCGAGAAATCCTTCTGTGCACCGATTTCGCCATCAATGTGTGTGCATCCCGGATAGCCGGCAGCACCGGTGGTGTACAGCCGGTCTTTGTAGCTGTCCTTTGGTGGAACAATACAGTTGGTCGTCATCAGAATTGGTCCGTGGAAACGTTCAAATTCTTCTTTTTGTTTCCACCATGCATTTCCGTAATTTCCGACAAAGTTCGGATATTTTTTGAATGCCGGGTAGTAGTGGGCAGGAAGCATTTCTGAGTGTGTATACACATCTACACCGGTTCCCTGTGTCTGTTCCAGAAGCATTTCCAGATCTTTTAAATCATGACCGGAGACAAGAATTCCCGGATTTTTTCCCACACCGATATTCACTCTGGTAATTTCAGGATTGCCATAGGCACCGGTATTTGCAGTATCGAGCATCGCCATGCCTCTGACACCATAGTTTCCGGTTTCCAGTGTGAGTGCGACCAGGTCATCGGCTGTGAGGGAATCATCCAGTGTTGCAGCGAGTGCCCGCTGCAGGAAGGCATCAATTTCCGGATCATCCGAAAGCAGTACATTGGCGTGCTTGGAGTAAGCGGACAAACCTTTTAATCCGTAAGTGATCAGTTCACGCAGACTGCGGATGTCCTCGTCTTTTGTGGAGAGAACCCCTGCCTCTTTTGCCTTGGCAAAGAGCACATCATCCGATGCGTCAGAGCCATCTTTTGTTTTTATATCCCAGAAAGCAGCTTCCGGCAGACCTGAGGTATCTTTTACCCGTAAAATGAGTGTGCGGCGCACGGACAGAGTGTTATGAATCCGTGCGATGATCGCCTCATTGTCGAAGTTGGCATTTGTGATGGTGGTAAACAGATTCCAGGTGATCAGGTGGTTGGTTTCTTCTGAAACCTTTGTTCCTTCTTTGCGCAGCTGGGTTGTGACCGCGGATAATCCCTTGCTCACATAGACGAGCAGATCCTGCATAGCTGCTACTTCCGGCTTTTTGCCGCAGACACCCATCTGGGTGCAGCCGCTGCATCCTGCGGTTTCCTGACACTGATAGCAAAACATTTTATGTTCCATAATAAGATACTCCTTTGATTTTATTTTGTAAGCAAGAAGTAATTTATCAGAAAGCAAATGGAAAATATGTTGTTAAAACCACAATTGACGAGAAAATAAACTGGTGATAAATGGGAATATGCAGTAAAATAGGAAAAAGAAAAGCTACAGGAAAATCATATGGGGGATTACAGATTATGAAAGAATATATTATGGCACTGGATCAGGGAACGACAAGTTCCCGCTGTATCCTGTTTGATCATGCAGGAAAAATCGTCACGATGGCACAGAAAGAATTTACACAGATTTACCCGCAGCCGGGCTGGGTAGAGCAGAATCCGAGGGAAATCTGGTCCTCCCAGATGTCGGTTGCCATAGAGGCAATGGCGAATATCGGGGCATCATCCAAAAATATCCGTGCCATTGGCATCACAAACCAGCGCGAAACCACAATCGTCTGGGATAAAAAGACCGGGGAACCCGTATACAATGCGATCGTCTGGCAGTGCCGGCGCACGGCAGAACAGATTGATGAACTGAAAGAAAAAGGATATGGACCGATGCTGCAGAAGCGGACAGGCCTGGTGCCGGATGCTTATTTTTCCGCAAGCAAGATCGCATGGATTCTTGATCATGTGAAAGGCGCGCGTGAGGCGGCAGAAAAAGGGGAACTTTTGTTTGGCACGGTGGATACATGGCTGATCTGGAATCTGACCAAAGGGGCGGTGCATGTCACGGATTATACGAATGCGGCAAGAACCATGTTGTTTGACATACACAGATGCTGCTGGGAGGAAGAGATATTAGAGCTGTTTCGCATTCCCAAAGAAATGCTGCCGGAAGTGCGGCCGTCGAGTGGTTTCTTCGGAGAGACACAGGAGCAGATTTTTGGCGGTAAAATTCCTGTGATGGGTGTGGCAGGAGACCAGCAGGCGGCATTGTTCGGACAGTGCTGTTTTGATGCGGGCGAAGCCAAAAATACATATGGAACCGGCTGCTTCCTTTTGATGAATACGGGCGAAAAGCCGATTGAATCCCAAAACGGACTGCTGACGACGATCGCAGCGAGCGGCAAAGACGAAGTGCGTTATGCGCTGGAAGGAAGCGTTTTCGTGGCAGGCGCTGCGCTGCAGTGGCTGAGGGATGAGATGCGGATGTTAAAGAGTGCGCCGCAGTCGGAGGAATATGCGTCGGCAGTGGAGGATACCCAGGGCGTATATGTTGTGCCTGCATTCACCGGATTAGGTGCGCCTTACTGGAATCCGTATGCGCGCGGGCTTGTGACCGGGCTGACGAGAGGAACTTCGAAGGAGCATTTTATCCGCGCTGTTTTGGAATCGCTTGCCTATCAGGCGGAGGAAGTCATCGAAGCGATGGAAAAGGACTCTGGAATCGAGCTGAGGGCCCTGCGTGTGGATGGCGGTGCGAGCGCTAACAACTTTTTGATGCAGTTTCAGGCGGATATGCTGCAGAAGCATGTGCTGCGCCCGGAATGTATCGAGACGACCGCACTGGGAGCCGCTTATCTGGCGGGGATCGCGGTTGGGTTCTGGAAAGATAAGGAGGATATCCGCAGCAACTGGTCCCTGGAGAGAACGTTCCTGCCGTTAATGGAGCCCAAAGACCGCGACAGACGTTTAAAGGGCTGGAAAAAGGCAGTCCGTGCGGCGCTGTATTTCGCCAATGACGAGGAAGAGTAAAAGAAGTAAGCTGTTATGGGAAAAATCTATTATATTATGGGAAAAAGCGCCTCCGGAAAAGATACGATTTACCGGAGATTGATGGAAGATAAAACGTTTGCGTTTCACACGCTGGTGCCGTATACGACAAGACCGATGCGGAGTACGGAAGTAAACGGCAGAGATTATTTTTTTACAGACGAAGCAGGGCTGTCCCGGCTGCAGGAAGCGGGCAGGGTAATCGAGCTGCGTTCGTATCAGACAGTGCATGGAATCTGGAATTATTTTACGGTAGACGACGGGCAGGTGGATCTGGCAAACGATAGCTATCTGTTGGTGGGGACGCTGGAATCCTACCGGAAAGTCCAGGCTTACTACGGTTTGGAACAGGTAATTCCGATTTATGTGGAGGTCGAGGACGGACTGAGACTGTCCCGTGCCGTTGAACGGGAACGGGCGCAGAGGGAGCCGAAGTATGCAGAGCTGTGCCGACGGTTCCTGGCGGATGAAGCGGATTTTTCCGAAGAAAAGCTTTCCAGCGCGGGAATTGTGAAAAGATTCCAAAACGACGATCTGGAACGCTGCCTGCAGGAGATTTTCAGGGAAATTACGAAATTGGAAGGAGATGAGTGACATGGCGGGATTTCAGGATATTATCGGGCAGGAACAGATCTGCGAGCATCTGCAAACTGCGCTGAAGCTTCAGAAAGTATCGCATGCCTATATTATCAACGGAGAACGCAATTCCGGTAAAAAATTTATCGCGCGGATTTTCGCCATGGCGCTGCAATGTACCGGAGAGGGGGAAAAGCCCTGTCAGGTTTGCCGTTCGTGCAGACAGGCACTTTCGGAAAACCATCCGGATATTATCCGGATTACGCATGAAAAACCGAACAGCATCGGTGTAGAGGATATCCGCACGCAGGTCAATAACGATATGGGAATCAAGCCCTATCAGGGACCTTATAAGGTTTATTTGATTGAAGAGGCGGAAAAAATGACGGTTCAGGCACAGAACGCGCTGTTAAAGACGCTGGAGGAGCCGCCGAGTCACGTGGTGTTCATCCTGGCCACCACCGACCCCCAGAAGGTGCCCGAGACCATTCACTCGCGCTGCCAGCGCTTCGATTTCCGACGCATCCGGCCGGAGGAGATTGCAGGCCGGATTGAGCAGATTGCTGAAAAGGAACAGTTTACGATTGAGCCGCAGGCGGCCCTGCTGATC
>OLIY01001995.1_pt1 | contig 11749 bp, 7 predicted proteins | sample 1601431 | NCBI WGS metagenome assembly OLIY01 (sample SAMN04168659, study PRJEB22393) | human gut metagenome | biome: human gut microbiome; feature: stool | host: Homo sapiens | collected 2014-05-12
GCGGCGAGGTTTTCGTCCTTGCCTTCGTTCAGGTCCAGGCCGATACCGTCGAAGCCGAGCAGGTTGACGGTTTCGTACACGTCGGCGATATGTCCGAAGTAGGTGTTGAGCAGCACCTTGACCTTGCCTTCGCGGGCGGGCAGGATCTTGGCGTACAGGCTCTTGAACAGTTCGACATCGCCCGGCTCCTTGTCGAGCACGAGGTACGGTTCGTCGATCTGGATCCACTGCGCGCCCAGTTCGGCGAACTTGGCGACGACTTCGGCGTACACCGCGGCGACCGCGTTGACGAGGCCCTTGTCGTAGTCGAGCTCCTCGGCCTGCGGATTGCGGGCGAGCTTGAGGAAGGTGTAGGGACCGATCAGCACCGGCTTGGTGAGGATGCCCCGGGCCTTTGCCTCGTTGAACTCGTCGAACGGCTTGGTGCCGTTGAGGCGGATCTCGGTGCTCTCCTCGATTTCAGGAACGATGTAGTGGTAGTTGGTGGTGAACCACTTCTTCATCGGCAGGGCGGTCACGTCGCCCTTCTCGCCCTGATAGCCGCGGCCCATTGCGAAGAGGGTCTCTTCCGGGTTCTCGAAGGCGAGACGCTGGTAGCGCTGCGGAATGACGTTGAGCAGGATGGCAGTGTCGAGCATCTGGTCGTAATAGCTGAAGTCGTTGCTCGGAATCAGGTCGATGGCGGCGGCCTGCTGCAGCTTCCAATGCTTGGCGCGCAGTTCCTTGGCGGTGGAACGCATCTCGTCGAGGGTGGTGTTGCCCTTCCAATACGCTTCGATGATTTTCTTCAGCTCACGGTTCTGGCCGATGCGCGGGAAACCGGAGACGGAAGTGAGAGCGGACATGAATCCTCCATCTGATATAAACAATGCAACCCGCTCAAGCTATCACAAAACCGCCAGCTATAAGACATCAAGAAAATTTGAGTGTCGTTATAAACTGTCCTTATAACGCAGTCCGTATGCCGTCTATATTCAAGAAGTCGTTTTTTTGTTTCAAGCAGAAGACGGCATACGAGATTTGTACGAAGACGGTGTGGAAGGCTGATGATGTGCACAAGACTGCGGCGACTGTCCGCCAATACAAGGAACGCCTGGGGTATTCGGAACAGTGGATGACGGACTATGTATATAATATAGTGCTCCTTGCCAAAAAGGAACCGAAAAGAAAGAACGACGACACGGAAACGAAAAAATAAGGTCGCATAAATGTTAGAAAATCGTAAAGAATAGCATAGCAGGAAAAGCGGGAGTGGCATACTTCCGCTTTTTTTATTATCTTTATGTACTTTTTCTTTTGCCTTGATGCAAAAGAAAAAGTACCAAAAAGAAAAAATCAAGGCTGCGCCTGCCCGGCTACTCCGGTCTCATTTCCGGCTAAAGGGCAGAAACTCGCTTCGCTCAAACAGTCTGCCCTTTTTAACGCCGTAAATAAGACCCGCGCTTGACGCCGGACAGTCGAGGCCGGGGGAACCTTGCGGAGGGATAGGTCGTTACTAATAAATAATATAATAATATAGAGGATGCTTATGAAACAAAAGAAAATGCTTGTACTTACTTTTTCGCAGTTGAAACAAATCTATACGCAGGAGATGCCGGGGTTGGTAAAGATGGCGGCTGTAAGTCCGACGGTGGAGGACTTTAAGGCTGGTCTGCTAAGACATCTGGATAGTTGCGGGGTGGTTAATGAGGTTGCGGAGGAGGCGAGGGAGCAAATTCGACTCTTACTCCAGTATGATGGACAGGATGTTCATGAACTGTCTACGGGACAGGATATTTCGGTACAGACGATACGGTTGCTTTATCAGTTTCTGACGGAGAAGTTGGAGAATATAGAGATGCCGACGGATTTGTTTGTAGAATTGTTCCAGTTGTTCAAACGTTTGCAGGGGGAAAGTGTTCCTTCGCCGTCTCCGCAGCGCATCAAGAGCCGGAATGACCGGTGGGATACCGGATTGGATGAGGAAGTGCGGGAGATGCGTGATGAGAATAAGGAACGGATGCTGCATCTGCTGATTCAGAAGATTGAGAACAGGAAGTCGAAGCCTTCGGTGCGGTTTCATTTTGAGGAAGGGATGAGTTATGAGGAGAAGTATCAGTTGGTAAGCAAATGGTGGGGAGATTTCCGCTTTCATTTGTCGATGGCTGTGAAAAGTCCGGCTGAGTTGAATCGCTTTTTAGGAAATTCACTTTCGTCGGAGACGATGTATTTGCTGAATCGGGCACGTAAAAAGGGAATGCCGTTCTTTGCTACGCCTTATTATTTGTCGTTGCTGAATGTGACGGGGTATGGGTATAATGATGAAGCGATTCGGAGTTATATACTTTATTCGCCACGATTAGTGGAGACGTATGGCAATATTCGTGCATGGGAGAAGGAAGATATTGTGGAGGCAGGAAAGCCGAATGCTGCCGGATGGCTCTTGCCGGACGGACATAATATTCACCGACGGTATCCGGAGGTGGCTATCCTTATTCCTGATACGATGGGACGGGCTTGTGGAGGGCTTTGTGCATCTTGCCAGCGTATGTATGACTTTCAGAGTGAACGGCTGAATTTTGAATTTGAGACGTTACGACCGAAGGAGTCGTGGGACAGTAAGTTGCGACGGTTGATGACCTATTTTGAACAGGATACGCAGTTACGCGATATTCTGATTACGGGAGGCGATGCGCTGATGAGTCAGAATAAGACGTTGAGAAATATATTAGAAGCAGTGTATCGTATGGCGGTACGCAAGCAAAGAGCGAATCTTGAACGTCCGGAAGGTGAGAAATATGCGGAATTGCAACGGGTGAGACTGGGTTCTCGTTTATTGGCTTATTTGCCGATGCGTATTAATGACGAGTTGGTTGACATACTGCGGGAGTTTAAGGAAAAGGCTTCAGCTGTTGGCGTCAAGCAGTTTATCATTCAGACCCATTTTCAGACACCGCTGGAGGTGACGCCCGAAACAAAAGAGGCGATTCGGAAAATTCTTTCTGCCGGATGGATTATTACGAACCAGTTGGTATATACGGTGGCTGCTTCACGCAGAGGACATACTACGCGGCTTCGCCAGGTACTCAATTCACTGGGAGTGGTATGTTATTATACGTTCTCAGTGAAGGGATTTAATGAGAATTATGCGGTGTTTGCACCCAACAGTCGCTCAATGCAGGAGCAGCAGGAGGAAAAGATTTACGGACAGATGACTCCGGAACAGGCGGAAGAATTGTATAAGATACTGGAAACCAAAATCAGTACAGGTATAAATGAAGAAAACCCGAAAGAGGATGCTGACACCGCCAAACAAATAAGACGGTTCATGAGAAAGCATCATCTGCCTTTCCTAGCTACCGACCGCAGTGTACTGAATCTGCCTGCTATCGGCAAGAGTATGACTTTCCAATTGGTAGGATTGACTGAGGAAGGCAAACGAATTCTTCGCTTCGAACATGACGGTACCCGTCACCATAGCCCTATTATCGATCAGATGGGACAAATCTATATCGTAGAGAATAAATCACTGGCAGCTTATCTACGCCAACTCAGCAAGATGGGGGAAGACCCGGAAGACTACGCTTCTATCTGGAGCTATACAAAAGGGGAAACCGAACCTCGTTTCAGCCTCTACGAGTATCCAGATTTCCCCTTTCGGATTACAGATAAAATGAGTAATTTAGAAATAAGTAATAGGTATTAGGTAATAGGTAATAACCGTAGCTACTGGTTAGTTTATCCGCATGGCTTAATACCTATTACTTATTACCTATTACTTATTACTTCACTCTAATTACCATATTAGCAACAATTGCAGTTAAACCTCCGGTGGTGATTCCTGAAGAGAAAATACTTCGAATCGCCTCTGGAGCTTGTTTTAATACGTCCGGCATTAGTTCCACACCCAAACCTAAAGATAGGCTGACTGCTAAGACTAGGGTTTCTTTGCGGCCTATTTCCTGTGAGGAAACGATGCGGATACCTGCTGCCGCTACTGTACCGAACATTAATAAGGTGGCGCCTCCCAGTACCGGATCGGGCATCAGAGAGAATATAGCTCCTACAATGGGGAATAATCCCAGCAGAACGAGCATAGCGGCAATATAATAGCCTACATAGCGGCTGGCAACTCCTGTTAATTGGATGATACCGTTATTCTGTGCGAAGATGGAGTTCGGGAAGGAGTTGAATATACCTGCTAAAAGAGAGTTGAAGCCATCTGCCATCACACCGCCGGAAACACGTTTCAGATAAGAATCACCTTCAATCGGAAGTCCGGAAATCATGGAGTTGGCTGTCACATCACCTGTGGCTTCAATGGCAGTGATCAGATAGACCAGGCCAATGGCGATAAATGAAGAGATATTAAAATCAATACCGTATTTAAAAGGTTGCGGGATGTTGAAACTCATCAGCATCTCGACATTTAGTGCGCTCATATTTACTTTTCCCAGGGCGAAAGCCAGTCCATAACCCAGACAAAGGCCGAACACGATGGAACTCATGCGCAGGTATTTGTTTTTGCAGCGATTGAAAAACAAGACGCTCAACAATACGAGTGCAGCAATGGACAGATTTTCCCACGAACCGAAGGAGCCGTCGTCCATCGCGCCATATCCGCCGCCACAGGAAACGATACCGACTTTGATCAGACTCAATCCGATCAGTAGTACGACAATGCCGGACACTAGCGGGGTGATGATATTGCGAAGATACTTGAAGGTACGGCTGACGACCATTTCAATAGGTGCGGCAGCTATACAGGAGCCGAATATCAACGGAAGTCCGCCTACTAATCCGGTCGCTATGATAGGACCGATAAAGGAGAAACTGGTACCTTGGATACAGAGCAGCTTCGCTCCTATCGGGCCGATACGACGGCATTGTATAAACGTAGATACCCCCGAAGCAAAAAGGGACATAGATACCAGAAAGCTTGTTTTTTCAACATCCAGCTTCAGTGCGCTCGCAATGATAAGAGGAGGTGTAATGATGGCTACAAAGATAGCCAACAGATGTTGCAAGGCAGCAAACAGGGCATCTTTAAATGGGGGGCGGTCTTCTACGCCATAGATCAAATCTGTTTTCATTCGATATTTTTATTCAATAATTGATGTATATCCACTGGGGAATTTTGTACTTCGAAGTTTAGTTCAGCGTCCACTTCAAAGCCAGTGTCGGAATTACATAGAAGCCGTCACGACCACCGAAGTTATTGCTCAGTTCCACTTCAGAACCGACACTCAGGTTAAAGTTTTTATTCACTCCCTTGATGCGGTTCAGGTTTACCCAGAATTGCGGTTCGGAGAGGAAGATGGTTTTTCCATACTTGGTTTCTTCACGCCACCAGTCGGCAAAACCGGAGAAGGTGAGCAAATCCTTGCAAAAGTTCATGTACCATGTTCCTGTCAACTGGAAGTTATTCGGGGATGGGTGCTTTTGTATATATTTGTACATGGCTGTCAATGTGAAGCCTCTGGAGAAAGAAGCGTTATTATAGGTATAGGTGGCTCCCGCCAGGTAAGCGTTGTTGTAGGAAAATCCTTTCGCCAGTCCGCCATTGTATTCGAGATGGGCGGAGAAAGGACCTTTCCAGAATTTCAGTTCACGGGCTATCTCCCAGTAAGCGGAAGCGACTCCTTCGGACGTATAGTCCATATCGATAAAGAAGTAGGTACTTCCCCAGTTGTCGGGATGAAACTTCTCGACAGTGGAGGTCAACAGCGGGCGTCCTTTCAAGTCTTTATCATACAGGGAACGTCCGAAATCATAATGTAACTGAATGTTTTGTGCCTGCAATTCCGGTACGGCAGAAAGCAGCATACATAGGAAAAGAGCAGAAATGATCTTTTTCATGACAAATGTGTTTAAATGAAGGTGCAAAAATAGTTAAACCTATACATATATTCACATTCCGACACTAAAATTTTAATCCAGACTATTATTTCCTGTATCCCACCACAATCGGGTACCTCCATGATCGGGCCCGCCCAGAGCCTCCACAAGAGCCAGGTATTGCTCTCTGTCTTCGGTTTGCAGCGTACCGGGAAAGTTGAGACGACGTACCATTGTCTCTGTGTCAATACATCCGTTCTTGCTATGGTTGAAGCGTACCGGAAACAGGCGGGGATATCCCGTGCGGCGCTGTTCCGCCCATGCCTCGCAACCTTCCGGGAATAAGGCAATCCATTTCTGCGTAATGATCTTTTCCAGCTTTATTTCCTTGTCGTCTGCGGGATTCCATTTAGGAGAAACCCGGCAACGGGCAGGAATGTTATTTTCGGAGTCTTGTGTGTCGATGAAATCGGCAGCCGTCCGCTCACTGTTCAGATAATCGTCCATCTGATAAATGCCGTGTTGATGAAGAGACGCCTTTATTCCGTTCAGATAACATTCTTCTTCATCTTCCAGAATCCATCCGCGCAAAGCAGCTTCGGCACGGAGAAACCAGACTTCGGCAGAGCTCATCAAAGGGGCATCCGTACTCTGATCGACGGACAATTTGGATAAGCCTGCATAATGATTATGCGCAAAGCAGGTTCCCTGACGGATGCCGCGGTACTCTCCTGCATACGCCTTGTCGGTACAGGTTTCAAAGTAAACTTTCAATCGGGGATCATCGTAGCCTGTCAGAATAGATTCCATTGCAGCGCTCATATAAGTTTCATTCCATACCCGGTTGAGCTCTCCCAACGGGTTCGTGAATCCGGATTTCGTAGAGACTGCTACCCGTTCAGCTTCCGCTTCAAAGACACCAAATTCATTTTCCAGTCCCTTCCGGAACTCGGCGCGTGCCTTATCCGGATCAACCGCAGAAATACGCATTGCCAGACGCATACGCAACGAATTGGCAAACTTGATCCAGGAGGAATATTGACCATCCAGCAAGATATCAAAGCGGGTGAATCCATTGGAGCCGGGCTTCTTGTCTATATAATCGGTAAGAGAGACAACAGCCGAATCGAGTTCATTAAAGAACTCATAGTAGACTTCTTTCTGCGTATCAGGGCGATATTGATTCTGGGCATTCGCGAAATTCTTATAAATAACAGGGCCGTAATAATCTGTCACACGGTGCATGACTTCCACTTTCAGCACTTTGGTAATGCCGAACAAGGCAGGTTCCGTATCACGGGTGGCATTCTCCGACTGGTAGATTTGTGGAAAGATATACGAATACATATGTGTCCACATGGCGCTGTTCCAGCCATCCTGCATATTATAATCCGAGTTATGCGTACCTCCGTTCAAGGGTTTGCCGTCGTGCATATAACCGGAGAACATATCCGCGTTCAGATTCTGTATCAACTGGAAAGGCCAGTTCTTGCCTTTACCGAAATCATAGTTAAAGTAGATGCCTTGCTGGATAATCCCCAGACGAATACCGAAGCCATTGTCGTCAATCAGCAAATCATCGTCCGTAATTCCCGACTGGTCGATATTAAATTCACGGAATTTTCCTGTACAGCCAACAGAAAGCAGCAGCATCCCCAGCAAGTATATATAAATATGTTTTTTCTTCATCATCTTCCCTCCTGCTCTTAAAATTCACATGTCAAAGTAAAGCCCAGACTGCGGGTGGTAGGCATACCGAACACTTCAATTCCCTGATTGTCATTGCCTGTAGAAAGTACCAGATCGGGATCGAAAGGCGCTTTCTTGTACAGAAAACAAAGGTTGCGGGCTACAAAAGAAAGTTGCAGGTCTTTCAGACAATTCGTTTTCTGTACCCATTTTCGGGGGAAGCTATAACTCAGCGATACTTCCCGCAGACGGAGGTTGGTAGCGTCATACATATAGTATTCCGTCACGCCGGCGCGTCCGCCCACTACATTTTTATAGAATCCTTTGACATCGCTTATTTGCTGGCCTTCCAGCGAAACATATCCTTTATCACGGGCTTGCGCCGTCGCTTTCGATACTCCATAGAGGTCCATCTCCGCCTGGGTCTGCGAAAGGACTTCACCTCCATAGCGCCAGTCAAGCAGGAAGTAAAGGCTGAAACCTTTGTAGGAGAAGGAATGATTCCACCCCAACATAAAGACCGGATTGGCATTGCCCACCTTTACGGTATTTCCATCGCCTTCTACCAACGGAAGTCCTTTATAGTCTCCGTCCGTTCCATAAACGATGTGCCCTTCTTCATCACGTATAAAGGCTTTACCGTAAATATCGCCGATAGAGCCGCCTTTCACCAGTTTCATCGCATAACTGGACGAGAAGCTGGTAGGTCCGTAAACAAATTCTTTCAGTTCTTCATGGAGTTCTACAATCTTGTTCTTATTGGCAGAGAAGTTGAGAGAGGTCTTCCACGTGAAGTCGGGGGTCAGTACCGGAGTGGCATCCAGCGTTATCTCCCATCCCTGATTCCGGATATCTCCGGCGTTGACGTATCGATAGGCATACTTATCGCCCGCAAGCGCAGGCAGTTTGAAAAACTGCTCATACGTGTCGGTACGGTAATAGGTCAGATTTAATCCGAGGCGGTGCTGCAAGAACTTCCATTCCATACCCAATTCGACAGAATGCGTCATTTCCGGTTTCATCTCGGCGAAAGGGGCCGCATCGCTTGCCAGTATCTCTCCACCGGCAGTCACATACGAAACAGGATAGGTGATAAAGGGAGGCACCCCATTGCCAACGATACTATAAGCACCGCGCAACTTCGAGAACGAAACCCATTCGGGCATCTTTACCCACTTATCCGGAAGGAAAGAGACACCGACGGAAGGATAAAAGAATCCTTTCTTCTCGTACTTCGTGTAAGCCAGCGTAGACGACCAGTCGTTACGTGCGGTCAGGTCAAGGAAGACTCCTTCTTTATAGCCAATCTGTGCCGTCGCAAAGACCGATTGCAGTTGGTAATGGGCATCTATTTTCTGATCGATACTGGCAGAACTGCTCATCACGATATTGGCAAGATTAAACACATTGGCATATTTCAACGAAGCATTCTTCGAATCAATGCGAGTGGAGTTAGTGATTCTGTCATTGATACTGCCGCCAATGGCTACATCCAATGTGAAGTCATTCAGTTGCTTCTTGACCATCGCCATCACATCTCCGTACATCTGCGTTTCCTGATAATCCATTTCAATATAGCGCCCGTTCATCCCACAGAGTGCCGTAGCGGTGGAGGCATAAAATTTCTGACGCAGTTTATCGGCTGAGTAATCCAGATTGCCACGAGCCTGAAGTGTCAGCCAATCAGTGACTTTCAAATTGGCAGAAAGGGAAAGGAGCAGGCGGATACGTGCATCCTTACTCTGTATGCGGTTTTGTATCCAATACGGATTCTGTTCAAAGTCTTCGGTAAAAGTATGCCAGTTTTGTGTATTCAGCTTTCTGTCCTCGTCATAACGCTCATAGTTATCTTTATAATAAGCCAAGTCCTCGCCACGAGGAAAGCGGTATAGACCTACCAGCGGATTCATATAAAAGCCTCCCGATACGGGTTTATTCTTCACTGTCTGCTTCATGACATTCACGTTACCGTCCAATTTCAGCCTGCTGTTGAAGAGGACGGCGGTCTCTCTCAGATTGATATTGTGTTTGGAGAGTTTATTTTCATTCAGAATGCCGCGACCGGTGGTGTTGGCATAGGAGAAATATGTTTGTAGCTTGTCATTTCCGGAGTTGACGGATACAGAAGTGATCGACGTTAGTCCGGTACGGAAAAAGTCACCCAAATTATCGTAAACCGTCAGATTTTCTTTTTCTCCCCAACTGTCTGTTACATCACTTACTCCGTAGCTGTTCTGCATTTCGGGCAGAGAGAAAGCCTTTTCAAAAGTCAGTCCGGTAGAGAAATGAATATCCCTCCGTCCTACGGTATTTCCTTTCTTTGTAGTAATAAGAATGACTCCGTTGGCCGCCTGGCTACCATACAAGGCTGCGGCAGGAGCTCCTTTCAGGATGCTGATACTTTCCACATCCTCCGGATTCAGATTCGAGATTCCGTCTCCCCCATCCCGGTTACCGGCATTTGCCGTACCGCCGATAGCCGAATAAGCCTGTTCCGAAGTAGAATTTAACATGGGAACACCATCTATCACGTACAGAGGCTGATTATCACCGGCCACCGATCGTACCCCACGGATACTGACTTTCGCCGATCCGCCCATGCCGGAAGAGTTCTTGCTGACCTGCACACCGGCTGCCTTTCCTGCCAAAGCCGTGATCATATTCACTTCTTTCACACGATTCAGTTCTTCTCCCCTCACCTTTTGCACGGCATAGGCCAAAGAGGATTCTTTCTTTTCAAGTCCCAAAGCAGTTACAATCACGTGGTCAAGCAGCAGAATATTTTCTTTCAGACATATTTCAAGCATTGACCTACCCTTTACACTGACTTCCTGAGACTCGTAACCTACGAAAGAAATTTGCAGAACAGCACTATCCGGAACGGATAAAAAGAAATTCCCCTCCACATCTGTCACTGTTCCATTCGCTCCGCCTTTCTCTCTGATTGTCGCTCCGATAAGTGGTTCACCATAGGTATCGATGACCCGCCCCCTTACCGTAAAACTGGCAGAGGAAACTTTCACACATTCTTTCGACCCCGGCCGTGAAGCATAACAATCTTCTTCAAAGAAAGCTAACAAGCTTATAAAACAGCAACTTATAATTATTCTTGTTTTCAACAGCATTTCAATAAGTTGTTTTTCACCATCTCCGTGCAAAAATAGCCAAATATTTTTAAATTTGTTTTTTTCCGTAACTATTTTGAGGGAAAAGAATAGATTCGTTATTTTTGTAGGAAATTACATCAATATGGAGATTGAAATCGAAAAACATCCTTTAGAACCCTTTCTCCCGCCAAAAGCAAAGCTGCTGATGCTGGGAAGTTTTCCGCCACAAAGAAAACGGTGGTCGATGGATTTTTATTATCCGAACCTGAACAATGATATGTGGCGCATTGTCGGACTCTTGTTTTTCGGAGATAAAGATCACTTTCTGAACGATACGCGGAAAGCATTCTGCCGGGAACAGATTATTGACTTCCTGAATGAAAAAGGAATCGCCCTGTTCGATACAGCCTCATCTATCCGGCGTCTGCAGGATAACGCTTCGGACAAATTTCTGGAAGTGGTGCAGCCGACGGACATTGCCGCATTACTCCGCCAACTTCCCGAATGCAGAGCAATCGTCACCACCGGACAGAAGGCAACGGATACGCTCCGTGCACAACTGGAAGTGGAAGAACCGAAAGTAGGAGACTATGCCGAATTTGTGTTTGAAGGACGGGCGATGAGACTCTACCGGATGCCTTCTTCCTCACGGGCGTACCCGCTTGCATTAGATAAAAAAGCCGCCGCCTATCGGATTATGTATCAGGATTTGCAGATGGTTATTTAGGTAATAGGTAATAGGTATTAAGTAATAAGTATTAGGTATTAATCGATAAATAGTATATAGTATGACACCTTTATTTTTGCAATATCCGGCGTGCAGTACATGCCAGAAAGCTAAGAAATGGCTAATCGAAAATAACATTGAGTATACTAACCGGCTCATTGTGGAAGATAACCCTACAGTGGAAGAGTTGAAAGCGTGGATTCCACGAAGCGGATTGCCAATAAAGAAATTCTTCAACACAAGTGGCTTGATATATAAAGAGCTGAAACTGAGCGAGAAGCTGCCTTCCATGACTGAGGAAGAACAAATCGCATTGCTGGCAACGAACGGTAAGCTGGTGAAACGCCCGTTAGTAGTGACAGACAGCTTCGTTCTGGTCGGTTTTAAGCCCGATGAATGGGAAAAATTA
>OLIY01002001.1_pt1 | contig 11677 bp, 10 predicted proteins | sample 1601431 | NCBI WGS metagenome assembly OLIY01 (sample SAMN04168659, study PRJEB22393) | human gut metagenome | biome: human gut microbiome; feature: stool | host: Homo sapiens | collected 2014-05-12
CTCTTTTGATGTCAAAAGAGAACCAGAAAACCACCAGCGATTTCGACGCGCTGGACCCACGAGAAAGGGGCTGCTCGCCCCTTTCAGACCCCGAAGAGGAAGTCGAAGTGGAAAAATGCTAGCCGCTTCGCTAAACGCATTTTTCTCACTTCTCCGATTTGCTGCTCCGCAGCTGGTGTTACCTCTCTGCTGACGGTAAAGTTCTGCGAAAGCCTGAAATCTTCGGCGAAGCCGTAAAACGGCGGAGGCTCAAAATGCGGTTAAGAGATCTTCACGCCGAATGGCGTGAATCTCCAGCATTTTGAGTTGGAGCCCACCTCTCCGGGGTTACTAGGGGCGAGCAGCCCCTAGTTCGTGCCTCCCGCGCCTCGAAAGTAGCGGGCACTTTTCTGGTTCTCTTTTGGTGCGCAAAAGAGAACTAAGCCCTGCGTAAAATTAATTTTTATTTCCCCACGCAGAATCTCTCAAACACCTCATTGATGACCGCCTCCGAGGCGTTCTCCCCTGTCAGCTCGCAAAGTGCATCCAGCGCGTCGTCCACGCAGACCGACACAGCGTCCAGCCCGAGCCCCTGCGCGGCGTCCAGCGCTCCTGCCACGGCATCCCGGGCGCGGGTGGCGGCAGAAAGCTGCCGCTGTCCCGAGAGGCTGGCAGCGTGGGGGTCGATTTGGTTGGTCCCCAGCAGGCGGGCTACCGCCGCCGCGATGACCTTCCGCGCCCCCTCTTCCTGACAGCAGACCGGCAGCACCATCGCAAAATAGGGCGCGATGAGCTCTGCGTCGAACCGAGTGGGCTTGTCCTCTTTATTGACCAGCGCGATGGCCGGACGACCCGCGCAGCGCTGAGCCAGCTCCATGTCCTCCCGGGTCGGGCGCTCCGAGCCGTCGAAGACGGCGAGGATCAACCCCGCCTCGTCCAGCTTCTTCCAGCTGCGGCGGATACCTTCGGCTTCGATCTCGTCTTCCGTCTGACGCAGACCGGCGGTATCGAAGAGATTCAGCCGGACGTCGCCCAGCTGAACAGCCTGCTCCACCACATCGCGGGTGGTTCCGGCCACCGGCGTGACAATGGCCCGGTCGAACCCGGCCAGCAGGTTGAGCAGGGTGGATTTGCCCGCATTGGGCTTTCCCACGATGGCACAGTCCACGCCCTCGCGGAGGACAGCGCCTGCATCGTAGCTCTGGATGAGGGCGTCCAGCTCCTGCTCTACCCCGCCTAAAACGTCGCAGAGATGGCTCTGGCTCAGTTCCGGAACATCTTCCTCAGGGAAATCTACCCAGGCGGCCAGATGGGCCTGCAAGGCCGTCAGAGCATCTTTCTGGGCCGCTATCTTCCGGGCCAGCGCACCGTTCAGGGAGGCATTTGCCAGCGCGGCCCCCTGTCGGCCATCGGCGGAGATGATGTCCATGACGGCCTCGGCCTGGGTCAGACTGAGCTTGCCGTTCAGGAAAGCACGGCGGGTGTACTCGCCGGGAGCGGCAGGCGACGCGCCCGCCGCAATGCAGGTTTCCACCAGCCGCCGGGCGACTGCACTGCCGCCGTGGCAGGAAAGCTCCACCACATCCTCGCCGGTGTAGCTGTGGGGCACGCGGAAAAACAGCGCTACGCCCTCATCGAAAGCCTCTTCCCCTTCCACGAACGCACCGAACATGGCCGTATAGCCTTTGGCGTCCGCGACTTTTTTGGCCGGGTTGGCCGGACGGAACACCTTCGCCGCCACTTCATAGCTTTCCGGGCCGGACAGCCGCACGATGGCGATGCCGCCCGCACCCGGAGCGGTAGCAATGGCCGCAATGGTCGAATGCTGCATCTTCTCCCCTCCTTATGCGCAGATGAATACAGTATATTCTACCACGAACCGCCAAAAAAAGAAATATGCTGCGCAAAAAAGGGTGTGCAGCCCCTAAGAGACTGCACACCCCGTTGCGTGTGAAAGAAAAATCAGAATGCGGCAATATCGGCCGTAGTGATGGCCTTGCCGGGCAGGGTGCGGCTGTCGGCGTTCTCCGACAGAGCCAGCTTGCCCTCGCGCAGCAGCTTGACGGCCTTCTCGTGGTCAGCAGCGTTCCAGTTGTCGCCCACGAGCTTCCAGTTGTTGTCCACGTGCGGCTCGATGGTGCCGCCCTTGACGGTGCGGATGTACTCGCCCAGCAGTTCGCGGACGCCGCCCACATCGCCGCGCACGTCGATCTCCAGCAGCTTGGGCAGCTCGTCGCCCTCCTTGAAGATGTCGGCATAAGCCAGCAGCTGGGTGGTGGCACGGTAGTTGTTGACGGCCACCACGAAGCTGTCATCGTCCTCCACCGGACGGCCATCCATCCAGGTCAGGTTCTGGATGCGGTTGCCGGGCTGCTTGGAGATGTCGAGGTCATACTTGACGCCTGCAAAGGCATCGTACAGGTAGTAGCGGACGGAAGAGTCGAATGCGATGGTCACATCGCCCGGCTCCCAGGTCTTGAAGAAGGCAGCAGACCACTCCATGAACTGACGCAGCTGCCAGCCGTTCATCTGCAGCTTGTACAGGGTGTTCTGGTAGGTGTAGATGCTTGCCATGTCGCACTTGCGGATGGTACCCTCGCGCATCTGGGAGGTCATGGAGGTCAGAGCCGTTGCGGCCACCTGAGCGTCGGTGTAGTACATCTGTACCTCGTTGATGAAGTCCAGCAGAGCAGTATCCTGCACCATGGCCTGCGGCAGGCAGTCGATCTCGTTTTCGGGGGCCAGATCACCGCCGACCAGCTGGCCGATGGGGGTCACGGCGTCGTCCTTGGCGCGCTGGTCGTACTCCGCCAGCAGAGCAGTCAGCTCGGGGTCGGGAGCGTAGTCCTTGATGGTCAGGTTCTCAGAGGTGCGGTCCTTCACCTTCCACTTGCCGTTCAGGCCGCGCTCCAGATAGACGTGGATGTCGGAGACGGTGGCACCGGCATTCTTGTTCTCGACCACCAGCACGCCGTTGATCATCTTGTTGGGGATGCTCTTGTGGCCGTGAGCGGCGACGATGACGTCGAACTCGGGGCAGGCATTTGCCAGGTCGGTGACGCCGGAGCCATAGACGCCGTACTCATTGTCAACATCCATATGCATAACGCCGATGATGACATCCACATCGTTCTTGATCTTATCAATGATCTTGCGGCTCTCGTCCACCGGGTTGGTGACAGTCCAGCCCTCGAGGTTCTTGGCGTCCCAGCGGGTGATGTTGGGAGTGACCATACCGATGACGCCGATCTTGACGCCGCCCTTGTTGATGATGGTGTAGCCGTCCGCCAGAGGCTTGCCTTCGGGGCTGTAGACGTTGCCGGTCAGCACCTTGGCCTTCTGCTGGGAGAGCACCTTTTCCAGCGTGGCCATGCCATAGTTGTACTCATGGTTGCCGGTGACGTAGACATCGTAGCCGATGGCGTTCTGAGCAGCGATCATGGGGTGGACATCGTCGTTCAGGAACAGCTCAGCGGAGTTTGCCTGAATCGTGTCGCCTGCATCCACGACCAGCGTGGTCTTGGTGCGGTTCTCCTTGATGGCAGTTGCCTGCTGGGCCACGCTGCCGGAGGCGTCGGCCTTGTTGGCGGCGTAATCCCAGGGGTCAAACTTACCGTGGGTATCGCTGGTGGCAAGGATCTGCAGGTCCATGCTCCACAGGTCTTTGATGCCGGCAGCGGAAGCAGCCGGGACCAGACCGCTCATTGCGGCGGCGGTAGCCGATGCACCGGCCACGCGCAGGAAATTACGGCGGGAGATCTTATTCTGTTCCATAATAATTCCTCTCTTTTTTGCTTGGTATACACTCCGAAGCATTTGTAGCTCTAGTATAAGGCTTGCCGATATTGTTTTACAATGTACAAATAGGAGAAAAATTTCTTCCGGAATTGGACATGTTCTCCAATTTTTCGATAAGAACGACTTTTCTTTCGAAATTATTCTTTCAGATTCGCTTTTCATCGTAAACCATCTTCCTGCAAAAGACGTGTAAATTTATAGTGTTCCTCGTACAAAAAAAGACCCTCCCCTGCACGGCTTCCGCTATGCGGGAGAGGGTCTTATCCTTCAGCTTTTACAGCTCGATCTTGCCGAAGCTCAGATCAGCGAAATCATCCACACGCTCGGTGCGCTTGGGTGCCACAGGGGCAGCATTCTCGGCATCGCGCGGGGTGTAGGTGCGCTCAGGCACATTGGAGCGGTAGCCGCCCCGGCCGCCGCCATTGCGCGGGCCGCGGCCATTCCGGTCACCACGGCGCTCGCCGCCGCGATGATAGCCGCCGCTGCGGCCATTGCCGTTGCGTTCACGGCCGCCGCGGGGTCCGCGGGGACGTGCATTTGCGCTCTCAGCCACAGCGTTGGGGTCGGTGGAGTAGATGACCACACGGCGGTCACGGCCCTCGCCCTTGCTCTCGCTGCGGACGCCCTCCATCTTGCCGATGGCAGAGTGGATGATGCGGCGCTCGTAGGGGTTCATGGGCTCCATGGCAAAGCTGCGGCCGGTGCGGCGCACCTTGGCACCGATGCGCTGTGCCAGTGCGGTCAGGTCGCTCTCGCGCTTGTCGCGGTAGCCGGCCACGTCGAGGCCCAGCTTGATGTAGTCGCCCTCGAGGCGGTTTGCCACGAGGCTTGCCAGATAGGACAGGCTCTCCATCGTCTCGCCGCGGCGGCCGATGAGGGCGCCCATCTTCTCGCCGTCCAGACGGATGATGGTAGCCTCACCCTTCTGCACAGCGCTGAACTTGACGTCCTGCACGCCCATCTTCTCGATGACTTCCTTCAGGTAGTCCACAGCGGCCTTGACCTTGGCGTTCTCCTCGATGTTGATGGGGACTTCCACCTCTTCGCCCTCGGCGGCGGGAGCAGCCTGCTCTTCGGCAGGGGCAGCTTCCTCAGCGGGTGCGGCAGGCTCTTCCACAGCAGCGGGAGCTTCAGGGGCAGTCTCTTCGACGACAGGCTCAGCCGCCGCAGGAGCAGCCTTCTCCTCCACAACGGGAGCTAGCTCCTCAACGGGGGCAGCAGGAGCTGCCGCAGGCTCGTCCGGCAGCTCGACGCTGACGCGGACCTTGGCGGGAGTGAGCTTCAGGCCCAGAAAACCGGTCTTCTGGGGCATTTCCAGCACTTCGTAGCTGACGTTGATGTCGTCCTTTTCCACGCCCAGCAGAGCGCAGGCGTTGGTGCGTGCTTCATCGACCGTCTTGCCGGTCGCTTCCTGCGTACGGATCATAACCGTCAATCCTCCTTTTTGTTCTGCAGCTCGCTCAGCGGGACAGTGCGCTCGTCCTTGTAGCGCTCAGCATCCTGCTGGCGGGCATACTCGAGGCGGCGCTTGTTCATCTCGCTGGCGGAGATGTTCTTTTCCACGACCTCACCGGTCTTCTCGTCCTGGACCTTGATGGTGGTGCTCTTCACGCCGCGCTTCTCTTCCTTCTTGCGGGAAGCGATCTCGGCCTTGACCTGCTCCTTCATCTTCTCGGGGTCATAGATCTTGCGCATGACCTGGGTCTGGACGGTCATCACGATGTTGGAAATGACGTAGTACAGAGAGAATGCGCAGGGAACGGTAAAGCAGAAGAAGACGTACATCAGAGGCATCATATACATGGTCAACTTCATGCTGCCCTGCATCTCCTGGCCGGAGGCCTTCATGCTGATGTGGGTGGAGATGAACATGGTGACGACAGCCAGGATGGGGAAGATCAGCAGGGGCAGGTTGTCTGCTGCCAGGCTGTACTGCGGCACACGGGTCAGGTCGATGCCGAAGAAGTCCATGTGCTGGCCGAACTCGGTGATGGTGTTCAGCTGGTCTGCGGTGAACACAGAGGTGACGGTGGACTCACCGGCCAGCACCTGTGCGATGATATTGGTGTCGCGGGTCACCTGAGTGAAGCTGATGCCCAGAGCGGTCATGGCATCGCCTGCGGCGGTGATGGCGTCGGCGCCGATGTGGAAGATGCGCTGCAGCGGGCGGTACACGACCTCGATGACGCCGAACATAACGAGGAAGTTGACCAGCATGGGCATACAGCCGGCGGTGGGCTTATAGCCGAACTCCTGCTGGAGCTTGATCAGCTCTTCCTGCTGCTTTTCGGGCTTGTCCTTGTACTTTTTCTGGATGTCGGCGATCATCGGCTGGAAAGCGGACATCTTGGCCATGCTCTTCTGCTGGTTGAGCTGCAGAGGGATGCTGAGCAGGCGGATGACGATGGTGAAGATGATGATGTCCCAGCCGTAGTTCGGGATGAGGTTGTAGATCCACTCCATCACATAGCCGAGAGGTACACCGAGGATGTACAAAATATTCATGTCTCTGTCCATTCTGCCCCGCCTGTGGTGCGGGACGGTTATTTTTATCGTAGGACACGCCGCCCACAGTTCAGCACGTCACAAGAAGCATTATAATAGCATTTCCTCTCAGCCTCTCCTATCAGGAGAGGTGTCACGCCGCAGGCGTGACGGAGAGGTTTTCCTCCCCTCTGCCGCCCTTTTTCAAAGGGCATTGACGGAGAGGTCTTCCCTGTTTCAGCGCTCTTCCAAAGAGCATCAACGAAGAGGTTTTCCACTTATTTTTCGTGTCTGGTGGAAAACAGAGCCGAGGCCGAGAGATGCCGGGCCGGATTTTTCCAGCGGCCCTTTTCCGGTACGGGGTCGTAGCCCCAGCGGCCCAGCGGATTGCACCGGGCGATGCGCCACGCCGTCAGCAGCAGCCCTTTGACGCAGCCGTGGGTGCGGATGGCCTCGATGCCGTACTGGCTGCAGGAGGGCGAAAAGCGGCAGTTCCGCCCCAGCCCCGGACTGATGAACTTCTGGTAGAGCCGGATGAACCCGCAGAGGGCTTTCTGAAAGATGCTCACGCCTCGGGCTTCCGGACCGGCGGCAGGGTGGCAGGGGGCTTTGCGCCCGGCTGTTTTGCCTTATCCGGCAGGCCGGCCTGGGCAAAGAGCTTTGCCACGATGGCGCTGAGCTGCCAGCTCTTGAGCCGGGGGGTCATGCCCCGGGCCACGAAAACGAGGTCGTAGCCGCCGATGTTGTAGTCGAGATGCTCGTCGATGGCGGCCTTCATGACGCGGCGGGCGCGGTTGCGCTGCACGGCGTGGCCGATCTTTTTGGTGGCCGTCAGGCCCACCCGGGTGCGCTTGCTCCGCGTTTTGAGCACGTAGAGCACCAGCGCCTGGTTGACATAGGACTTGCCGCGGGCATACACGCGGCCAAACTCGCCGTTGCGGCGGATGGGACGATAGCGCATCCTGTGCGCCTCCCTTCAGGTGATGTGGGAGCACCGCCCGGAAAAAAGCAATGCTCAGTGTTCAGTATAGCAAAAAAACGCCGACATGAAAAGCTCATCCGGGCGTTTTCTCTGCCAAATCTTTGACAGTTTTTTTAGGCAATGCGACTATTCACCGCAGCTTTCCGGCCTTTTTTCCCGAATGCCGGGTAAAAAAATAAGACCGCCAATCCAATATCAGCGGCCTTTTTGCGCATATTCCATTCTGCGCCGGACCTGATGCATACTGCTCAGGATCAGACGGTCAGGCTCTTGCGGCCCTTAGCACGGCGTGCGTTGATGACCTTGCGGCCGTTCTTGGTGCTCATGCGGGTCAGGAAGCCATGAACTTCCTTGCGCTGACGCTTCTTGGGCTGAAAAGTTCTCTTCATGGTGTATTTCCTCCGTAAAAACTCGTCCCCGGTATGGGGTCTATTCTGGTCCCAAAATGGGGACAGGCTTGCAATTCAACAGTATATCGCACACTATGGCCTTCTGTCAAGCATTTTTTTCGCTTTCCTTCAAACTTTTTTGAAAAACCTCTGTGGAGAAACTTTCAACTTTTTCACCCATTTCCCGTGGAAAACTTTTTATCCACAATATCTTGTGGCTTCTCTCCGCCTTGGACACAAGGCCGTTTCCCAGACGCAGGTATGTCTTTTTTATGTATTATAAATTACCTTATATAATATAGACGCAGGGGGATTTTTGTGGTATACTAACCTGGTATCAGCAGCATTGTTGAAAACTTCAATGGAGTGGATGTACTATGGATTCTTTCAAGGACGTTTTAGAGGCTGCCCAGAGCTACTGCAAGGCGCAGATGGCGGAGCCGACGTATAATCTCTATATCGACGGGTTGGAGCCTATCAGCTTTGAGGACTCCAGCCATATCACCCTCTCGGTGCGCAACGACTTCATCTGCAAGATCGTGACGGACCGTTATCTCGGCCTGCTCAAAGAGGCCTTCAAAACAGTGCTGGGCTTTGACGTGGACATCACCCTCGTCGTCCCCAGCACGCCGCCCCACGAAGTGGTGCTGGCCCAGCAGTACGAGGCGAACCCCGCCTCCCCGCAGGGCAACTATGAATTCACCTTCGAGAACTTCATCAAAGGCCCCTCCAACCAGTTTGCGTTTGCTGCGGCGCAGGCGGTTGCGGCCAACCCCTCCGGGGCCTATAACCCGCTGTTCATCTACGGCGGCTCCGGTCTGGGCAAGACCCATCTGCTCACGGCCATCCAGACCGAGATCAAGCGCACCCACCCCGATTTCGTCATCATGTACGTTACCTGCGAGCAGTTCACCAACGAGCTGATCGCGGCCATCCGCGCCGGCAGCACCGAGGACTTCCGGATGAAGTACCGCGTGGCCGACCTGCTGCTGGTGGACGACATCCAGTTCATCGCGGGCAAGGAGTCCACCCAGGAAGAATTCTTCCACACCTTCAACAAGCTCTATCAGGACAAAAAACAGATGGTCTTCACCAGCGACCGTCCGCCACGGGACATCAAGAAACTGGAAGAACGCCTGCGTTCCCGCTTTGAAAACGGCATGGTCACGCAAATCGAGCCGCCTGATTTAGAAACGCGCACGGCTATCCTCCGGGCCTGGGCAGAAAAAGAAAATATCACCTGCGACCTGGATGCCCTCAATTACATCGCAGCCAATGTCAGCGAAAACATCCGAAAACTGCACGGCGCCTTCATCCGCGTCCTCCTGGAAGCATCGCAGTCCAAGAGCAACGTCACCCTGCCTTTAGTAAAACACGCCATCCATTACATTACCGACGCCCAGGATGAAAAGAAATATATCACCATTGACGAAATCACGACGTACATCTGTCAGCACTATAACATCAATTATAAAGAACTCATGGGCAAGAAAAAGACCAAAGACATCGCCCTGCCGCGGCAGATTGCCATGTATATGTGCCGCGAACTGACAGGAAATACGTATCCCCACATCGGGACAGCCTTCAACGGCCGCGATCATACGACAGTCATGCACGCCTGCTCGCAGATTCGGAAGAAAATAGACAAAGACAGCCATTTCAAAGAACATCTGGAAAAGATGATGAATGAAATCCGCGGTGTGGATAACTAGGCTGATAAAATTGTACATACATTGTGGATAAGTCAAAAAAAGAAATCCACAGTGGAAATGTGGATAAAAAATGACGATTTGTCCACACGTTATCCACAGCTGTGGACAGCTTAAAATCGCTGTCTTTTTCCACTTATCCACAAATTCACAGCCCCTATTACTAAGACTACTATTTTTTAATTCACATTTAATTAATTTATTCAGCGCAGAAAAGCGCAGAAAAGAGGATACTCCATTGAGACTAAAACTGAAAAAAGAAGATCTGAACAAAGGCCTGCAGGCTGTCCAGAAAGTCGCCCAGAACAAAAGCAACAATATATCTTCTGAAAACGGCTTGCTTATCAAAGCCCTCCATGGTATCATCGAGTTCCAGGCCAATGACTACGATATGGGCATTAAGATCACCGTTCCCGGTATCATTGAAGAAGGCGGTGAAGCTTTTATTACCAATCCTTATTTAATGGAATTGACCCGCCGCCTGCCTAGTAATGAAATCGAAATCATCAAGGAAGATGCCGATACACAGCTGCTCATCAAAGGCGGCAAACTCAAGTTTGAATGTCTGACCATGAATCCCGATGATTTCACAGAAGTCGAAATCGTTGAAAACGGCTATGCCAGCTTTACGACGACGAGCGTCGTCATGAAGGACCTCATCGACAATACGTCCTATGCCTGCGCTACTGATGTGGCCCGCCCAATTTTCATGGGGACCTTCCTGGACGTCCAGGGGGATCAGATGACCATGGTCGCCACTGACACGCACCGCCTGGCATTGAAGACGGCTACCCTCGATGCGCCTGTGGATAATCCCTTACAGGCCGTTATCCCCAGCCGATTGTTATCAGAAATTTCCCGCCAGCTGCCGACAGATATCCCGGAAACCGTCGAAATCACGGCAGTCCGCAATTACCTGGCCGTACAGTTCGGCAATGTCTACATCCGGACGCGGCTCATCGAAGGGGAATTCCCCAATTATCGGCGCGTCATCCCCAATGACTTCAAGTGCATCGTCACGGTGGACCGGGCCGAATTCACGGGCGCTGTCGAACGCGCTTCTATCGTCGCCAAAGATGCCCAGTACAATGTCATCAACTTCATCGTCGCCGACGACCAGATCAAACTCATGAGCCAGCATCCTGACTACGGTACGGTCGAAGACTACGTCCCCTGCCATTTGGAAGGCCAGGGCCTGGATATTTCCTTTAATGGGAAATTCATCCTCGACATCTTGAAGCATTGCCATGATTCGGAAGTCATCTTGAAATCCAAGGAAAACAGCCCCATGCTGGTCCAGGATAAAGAAGATACTTCCTGTGTATTTGTTGTAACGCCTATGAGGACAAAATAATGGAAACAGTAAACATTACGACACCGATGATCCAGCTCGACCAATTCTTGAAATGGGCCAGTATTTTACAGAGCGGCGGTGAAATCCGCTTTCTGCTGGACGAAAAAAAGATTTTTGTAAATGGAATTTTATGCACTGCGAAACGCAAAAAACTCTATCCTGGAGACAAAGTTGAAATTAAAGGTATCGGTACATATTTGATTAAAGGTGAATAATTATGATGATTGAATCGGTCCGGCTCCACCGTTTCCGGAATTATGATGATGAAATGATTACCTTTCCCAAGGCCATCATCCTCCTCTATGGGAAGAATGGCCAGGGCAAGACGAATCTATTGGAATCATTATATATGGGGGGCATCGGCAAGTCCTACCGGGGCATCGCCGATGCCGACCTCATCAGCTGGAACCAGGACCAGGCCAGCATCATCATCCAGTTTCAGCGCAGTGATACGCAGCAGCAGCTGAAAATCATCTTATCCCGGACGGCCAAGAAAGAACTCTGGGTCAATGAAACAAAAGTTCCCCAAAAGGAACTGGTCGGGACCCTCAACGAAGTCCTGTTCTCGCCGGACGACTTGCAGCTCATCAAGGGCAGCCCGTCGCTGCGGCGCCGTTTCATCGACATGGAAATCTCCCAGGTCAGCCGGCCGTACTACCGGGAACTGCTGCAGTACAACCGGGCCATTTCCCAGCGCAATCTCCTGCTGAAGAAGATGAAATATGAAGGCATCCATCCTCTCGATGAATGGGACCGCCAGATTGCCGGCTTTGCAGCTTCGCTGGTCGCGAAAAGGCTCGAAGCCCTGCACAAGTTGTCCTTTTTGGCCGGCGTCCTCCACAAGCGTCTGAGCCGGGGGACGGAAATGCTGAACCTAACATATGTTCAGCCCTATGGCGGCGGCGACCGGGACCATCAGACCAATCCGGAATGGTACTATGCCCTCTTGCAGCGCCATCTCGAAGAAGACGTGCGCCGTCAG
>OLIY01002005.1_pt1 | contig 11655 bp, 6 predicted proteins | sample 1601431 | NCBI WGS metagenome assembly OLIY01 (sample SAMN04168659, study PRJEB22393) | human gut metagenome | biome: human gut microbiome; feature: stool | host: Homo sapiens | collected 2014-05-12
TGGACGGGCATCGGAATCAGCGTCTTATTTTTCGCTTCTTCGTGGATCATTGCCGCAAAGATCTGGAAACAGGTGCACGGGCTGTCGCTGCGCCCGGTCACCGATCAGCCGCTCTTTTACCTGGCGATCCTCGCCGTGATCCTCGGCGTGCAGTTGTTCCTGGCGGGGTTCCTGGGCGAGCTCATCAACCGGGGGTCGTCGGATAGGAATAAGTATCTGATTGATAAAACTTTGTAAATAATTATGATACAACGAATCCAAACACTCCATCTGCTCATCGTCACGGCGCTCATGGCCGTTACGCTCTTTGCCCCGCTGGCTTGGTTCGCGGGCGACGCGGGTGAGTTCCGGCTCTATGCCTTTTCCCTGCAGACCTCGGCCGGAGAGGCTGTACAGTCGACCGTCTACATGGGCGTCGTGCTGGCACTGGCCTGCGTGCTGCCTTTCATTACGATCTTCCTGTTCAAACGCCGCCTGCTCCAGATCCGGCTCTGTGTCGTGGAGATCGTGCTGCTGATCGGTTCTGCGGTTATGGAAGCGGCCTATTATTTCCTCAGTTGGCGGGTTTTTTCCGAACTTTCGTTCCATACGCAGGGTTTCCGGCCCGCCATCGCACTGCCGCTCGTGTGCCTGCTGTTCGCCTACCTCGCTGCACGGGCTGTTTTCCGCGACGAACTGATGGTACGTGCCGCCGATAGAATACGCTGACGCGCGCCATACGACCGGACGTGGCATCAATCGGCCCGTCCGCTGAATATATCCCGCTTGCGGGATATATTTTTTTGTGCCTGCCGGAGCCGTCCGGCGGTTGAAAGGCATTCCTTGGCATTCGATTTGAAGCGGATATACAGGAAATTAGGAAATTCATTCATTCCTGTCTAAAATAAACGCTTCTATGAAAAAATCGAACTTTTGGAAGTTATTGTCCGGCACGGTGTTCTTTGCCACCGTGGCTCTGGCCTCATGTGTGGACGATAACGACGACAAGGGGATGCCTTATCTCGAAGTCACCCCCGACGTGCTCACGTTCAATGCCGACGGTGCCCCGGAAGGCGCCTCCGCATTCACCGTAAAGAGCAACCGCCCCTGGACGCTCGAAGTGCTGGAGGGCAGCGACTGGGTTACGCCCTCCGCAACTCAGGGCTCGGGCGACGGTACCGTCGAATTCACCATCCCCGCGAGCAACGTGGGCCGTATCGCCAAGCTCTCGTTCAACCTGAAGAACGCATATGGCGCCTATTGGACGAAAGAGGTCACCATCGAGCAGGGCGAGGCGCCCAAGGCCGGCGAGGTGAGCGCGCTGGTGGCCTACATCAAGAACACGTGGCCGAGCCTCGAAAGCGGTACCGAAGAGCTGAATTACAGCCAAAAGACGATTCCCGCCGTGATCCTCGCCAACAACGAGGGCGGCAATAATTTCGGCAAGCTCTATGTCGGCGACAACATCACGCTGCCCAACTCGGCCATCATCCTTTACAGCACGACCGAGTTTACCCGCGATAACAGCGCGAAATATCCGGTCGGCAAGAAGGTTACGCTCGACTTGTCGGCTGCCCAGTATGCGCCCTACGGCAATCTGCGCGAGCTGAAGAACGTCGTGGTGACCGTCTCCGACGATCCCGCCGTCGAGGTGGCCGTGCCGACGCTTTCGGCCGCGACGCTCAACGAGGGCAATTATCAGGGGCAGTATGTCCGGGTCACGAACCTCACGCCGCAGTCGTCGTTCGTCGGCGAGGCGTGGGCGACTTCCGCCAAGCGCGTCGTGCGCTTCGATGCCGCCGGAGGCGAGACTGTCCAGAGCTATATGGCTACGGCAACCGATGCCGCCGGTTTCGCCGCGATCACGATCGCCGACAAGACGGGCGCCCTGCTCGGTACCGCCGAACAGAATTTCAAGAACATACAGGTCATCCCGACCATGCCTTCGGACGTGGCCGCATTCGTCGCTTCGGGGGCTTCGCTTAGCATCTCGCCCGAGGATAACCTCGTGCTGGGCTCGGCGTCGGGTGCCACGGCGACCGTGACCGTCACGGCCAACATCGCGTGGACGGCCACCATGAGCGGCGACGGCTTCACGATCTCACCCCAGGGCGGGGATAACAACGGTACGGTCACCGTCACGGCGACCGCAGCCAACGAAACCTCCGCATCGAAAGACCTGGGCAGCATCACCTTCTCGGGCGAGGGTGTCACGCCGCTGACCCTGCGTGTCGCGCAGGCCGCCAAGCCGAGTGCCGAGCCCAAGACGGTTGCCGAATTCGTTGCCTTCGTCAAGGGGCTGGCGCCTGCTTCGGGTGCCGAGGCTTCGCTCGGCGAGTGGACGGGACAGACCGTTCAGGGATATATTGCCGCCAACGACGCGGGCGGCAACCTTTACCAGATGATCTCCGTCGTGGATAACACCGGGGATGCCGGTTCGGGTATTCTGCTCGCCGATGCGGCGTACGAAACCGTCGCCGACTACCCGGTCGGTGCCCGGATAACGCTGACCCTCGATGCGACGAGTACGGTCTACAATTCCTATGGCCTGTATAAGATCAATAAGGTAACGACCGCGGTCGACAACTCGTCGCCCGTGCAGATGGTCGTGCCGTCCGTCACCCTCGCGCAGTTCAATTCGAACGATTATATGGGTATGAACGTGAAGGTTACGGGGCTCGCATTCAAGGGCGAGGCCGGCGAGATGTGGTACAGCGGTACAGCCAACTATTCGACCCGCCTGTTTACCGACGGGAGCGGCGACCTGGCTGTGCGTACCTACAAGACCGTCGCATGGGGCGGCGAGTTGATCTCGTCGACCGTGACGGCCGGTTCGCTGACCGGCGTGGCCGAAGTCTACGACGGTGCGGCGCAGCTCTACCCGCAGTCCGCGGCGGATGTCGCCGACTTCAAGGTCGATGCTTCGACGCCCGTGATTACGGAGGTCGACCCCGCATCGCTGACCTGGGGCGCCGAGGAGACGGTAACCAAGGATGTTGAGGTTACGGTCGTCAACCTCGGGTCGAACGCCCTGACGGTCGATAACGATGCGATTGCGCCCTTCACGGCCGTAGTCAACGGTACCACCGTTACCGTCACGCCTCCGGCTCCCAACACGACCTCCGACGACATCGTGCGCACGATGACCGTCTCGGTTGCGGGCGGTAACAGCCGCGAGGTTACGCTCACGCAGTTCGCGGCCGGGTCGGGCGGCGATACCAAGGGCATCTATACCTCCATGAGCCAGTTCATCCCGGCTTCCACCAGCACGACCGACCGTTACTATCCTTCCAACTCGACGATCGACGGCCAGCCCGCTACGGGTTTTAAGCTCGGTACGAGCAGCCTTGCCGGCGTATTCACCTCCGAGGCGCTGGGAGCATCCCTCACGGGCGACAAGAAACTTTCGTTCTATGCCGTGGCATGGACGGGCAAGGCCGCCACGGTCTACATCCGTGTCAACAACGGCGGAGCGGTGAGCGGTGACGGCAGCCATGCGATCACGGCCAGCGCCGGTGCTGCGGGGTCGGGCAACGACTTCACCTTCACCGACGTGACCGATTCCGATTACTACACCTTCCAGCTCACGGGGCTGACCGCCGCATCGACCGTGACGATCTCCACGTCGCCCGACTTCACGGCGGCATCGGATCGCAATACGGGGCGTGCCATCGTGTTGGGCGTACAGGTCTATTGATATGAAGAGGATGCGTAAATATCTGATACGAACGCTCCTCGGGGTTGCTGCGGTCGTGGCGGCGGGTTTCGCCGCCACCTCCTGCAGCGACGATTCCGATTCGGGTTCCGGGGTATTCCGCGTGGAGTGGGATCCCACCAAGACCGTGCACCCCGACCGGGAGGGCGCTGCCGTGCTGATCGTGGACGGCCGCGAGGGGACGTCGTGGAGGGCCGAGATCACGGCGGGCGCCGACTGGGTTTCGTTCAACCGTACGGCTCCGGGCGGGCAGACCGTCAAGACCGGAATTGCCGGAACGAGCCTCGCGGCCCGCAATCAGTATGTCTATTACTGGCCGAACGACACGAAGGACGAGCGGCATGCCATGATCCGCTTCACGTTCGACGGGCAGGCGCCCCTCGAACTGGAACTCACACAATACAGCACCTCGGCTGCCGACGATGTCTACCAGACGGGCCATAACCTTGTCTGGCCGGAAATCCCGGCCCGGAAATCCGACGATGCGTATGTCTATGTGACGCATTTCGCCCTGCTGCGCAACCAGAATACGGGTGTAACCTACAACGCCCGCAACTTTACGATGTGCTTCGACAAGACCAAGTTCGCCGCCTGGTGGGTGGCCTATCCGCTCCACAGCGCTTACACGGGTTCGGGGCGTGTCGAAACCTGGGCATACGACCCCAAGATCGCCGCCGAGTACCAGGCCAACCTGACCAAAAGCTATCCGGCACGGAATTTCGACCGCGGGCACCAGATCCCCAACGCCGACCGCAGCGGGAATGCCACGATGCAGGCACAGACCTTCTATTTCTCGAACATGACGCCCCAGAATTCCAGCCTGAACCAGAATCCCTGGGATACGCTCTATGTCGTCACGGGTGCCTATTGGAATCCCGGCAGCACCTTTGCCACGCCCGATATCGACGGCAAGCAGTGCCCCGTGCCGAACTACTATTTCAAAGTGTTCGTCCGCACGGTCAAGGGCAATGTCCGCCAGGCGGGCGACCGGCTGGGCGACTATCCGGCCGACCAGCTGAAGTCCATCGGGTTCTGGGTCGAAAATGCGGGCGGGCAGGGGAGTGCCCGGAGCTGGGTGAAAAGCGTTTCGGAGGTCGAAAGCCTCACGGGTTTCGAATTCTTCCCTTCGGTGCCTGCCGCCGTCAAGGCGCAGAAAGACGCCGCCTCGTGGGGACTGTAAAACCTTAAAATTTCAGAACGATGAAAAAACGATTGATATTCACCCTGTTGCTGGCGGCATTCATTGTGGCGTGCTTCGCGCAGAAGCCCTACAAGGTGATGTTCTACAACCTGGAGAATTTCTTCGATACGATCAACGACCCCGAGGTGCTCGACGACGAGTTCACCCCCGAAGGGCCCAAACAGTGGAACTCGGCCAAGTACAACCGCAAGCTGGGCAACATCGAACGGGTATTGTTCGACCTTGCGGCTGCCGACAAGGTCTATCCTGCCGTGATCGGCGTGTCGGAGGTCGAAAACCGCTCCGTGCTCGAGGATATCGTGGCGGCGCCCAAACTGGCGCCAGCCGATTATCGTATCGTGCACTACGATTCGCCCGAGGCGCGCGGCGTCGACGTGGCTTTTCTCTACCGCCCCGAAGTCTTCAAACTGGAGGGCAGCTATCCGGTGAAAACCGTCGTGCCGTCGCTCCCTAATTTCAAGACCCGCGACATCCTGACGATGTGGGGAAGGATCGACGACGAACCCTTCTTCTTCATGGTGGCGCACTGGCCTTCGCGGCTGGGCGGCAAGGACGCTTCGGAATTCAAACGCATCGCCGTCGGGGAGCAGATGCGCCGGATCGCCGATTCGGTGCTGAAAGCCGACCCCGCGACCCGGATCGTTGCCATGGGCGACTTCAACGACGACCCGACGGATCCGAGCATGGCCGAAGGCCTGGGTGCCCGAACGCGCATGAAGGAGCTCGAACCCGGCGATTTCTACAATCCCTTCGGGGACATGCTGCGTGCGGGGATCGGTACGCTCGCCTACGGCGATGCCTGGAACCTCTTCGACAACATCGTGGTCTCGGGGAACATGGTCTCGGGCGACGACGGCATGCAACTGCGCAAGGCTCCCGGTTCGAAGTACTACGGCAATATCTTCCGCAGGCATTACATGGTGCAGCGGGAGGGGCAGTACAAAGGTTATCCGCTGCGTACCTATGTGGGAAACAACTTCCAGGGCGGTTACAGCGACCACTTCCCGGTGTATATCTATTTTGCCAAATAATTTAGCTACATAGTCTATGAAAGTCAAAATTCTACTGATTTTAGTACTCTCCGTCACCACGCTGACCGCCTTTGCACAGGACGGCGGCGTCAGGGGCAGGGTCGTTTCGCGTGCGGGGCGTGTGGCCCTCGACGGCGTGAAGGTTACGATGACGCCGGGCGACGTGACCGTGATGTCCGATGAGCGGGGTAATTTCCTCATCGAGAATGTCCCTGCGGGCGAATACTCGCTGCAGTTCGAGACCCCCGAGTTCGAACCCCTCTCCATCGCCGTGCGCGTCGGCTCGCAGGTGCGCGACATCAATGCGGTCGTGTTGGTGCCCGACGTACCCCGGCAGATGATCGACGACGCCGTGTTCGCGGAGTTCGACATGGAGACCGTCGACGATGCGCAGGCATTGCCTACGTCGCTCTCGGCCTCCAAGGACATCTTCAACAACATCGCTTCCTACAAGTTCAGCGAGATGCGCTTCAACGTCCGCGGTTATGATTCGCAGTACCAGGACGTCTACATGAACGGCATCCGGCTCAACGACGCCCTCACGGGTTATACGCCCTGGTCGCTGTGGAGCGGCCTGAACGACGCCACACGTAACCAGGAGGTGACGTCAGGTATCGTGGCCTCGGACGTCGGGCTGGGCGGCATCGGCGGTATGACCAACATCATCACCAGCCCGTCGCAGATGCGCAAGGGGTTGCGTGCCAGCCTCGTGAACGGCAATTCGATGTACCGTTTCCGTGCGATGGTCACCTATGCCTCGGGCTATCAGGACAACGGCTGGTCGTATGCCTTTTCGGTTTCGACCCGCCAGGGCGGCAACTCCTATGTCGACGGCGTTTACTACAATGCGTTCGGTTATTTCGCCGCCGTCGAAAAGCAGTTCGGCCAGCGCCACCGCCTGGCGCTGACCCTGTTGGGTGCCCCCACCGAACGCGGTGCGCAGCAGGCCGCCACGCAGGAGGCCTACGACCTGGTAGGCAACAACTATTACAACCCCAACTGGGGCTGGCAGGACGGCAAGAAGCGCAATGCCCGCGTGCGTAATAACCACGAACCCATCGTGATGCTCAACTACACGTTCGACATCTCCGACCGTTCGAAGTTGGAGCTGGCCACGGCGCTGCGCTTCGGCAAGAACGGTTACTCGGCACTGACGTGGCAGAACGGCCCCGACCCGCGCCCCGACTACTACCGTTACCTGCCGAGCTATTTCGCACTCGACAAGAACTATGTCGGTGCCGCATGGCAGCAGGTCTACTGGCAGGCCAACTACCGGGACATCCGCCATTTCGACTGGGAGCAGATGTACCAGACCAACTATAACCAGAACGATCCCCTCGACGAGCAGATCTACGGCCCCGGCCGACGGTCTAACTACATGGTCGAGGAGCGCCATACCGACCAGCTGGACTGGAATCTCGCGGCCAGTTTTTCGCACATCTTCCGCGATGATTCCAGGATCAACGGCGGACTTTCGCTGCGCCGTAACCGTACGGAGTACTACTCGCAGGTGAAAGACCTCCTGGGGGGCGACTATTGGGCCGACATCGACAAATTCGCCGAACGCGATTTCGGTTCGAATACGCAGGCCTACCAGAACAACCTCGACTATTACTATCGCCACGGTCATGCGCACGCAGCCAAAGTCGGCGACAAATACGGCTATGACTACTATGCGCACGTCCTCCGGACGAAGGCATGGGCTGCCTATAATTTCAATGTCGGCGGTCTGGGCGTAACCGTCGGCGGCGAAGTGGGATATGCTTCGCAATGGCGCGAGGGTCTTTGGCGCAAAGGCTTGTTCCCCGACAATTCGAAGGGCGATTCCAAGAAACTCGACTACCTGACCTACAAGGCCAAAGGCAACTTCAGCTACCGCTTCTCCGCGGCTCATACCGTCGAAGCGAATGTCGTTTACCTGCAGGACGCCCCCGAATTCCAAGCTTCGTTCGTGTCGCCCCGTACGCGCAACACCACGACTCCGGGGCTTTCCGCCGAACGTGTCTTCGGTGTGGATGCGTCGTATAACCTGCGTGTCGGCGACCTGAAAGCGCGCGTTTCCGGTTACTATACCCGCATTTACGATCAGTCGAAAGTGATTTCGTACTACGACGACGTGGCCGCGACCTTCACGAACTTCGCTATGAGCGGCATCGACAAGCTCCACTTCGGTCTCGAAGCGGCCGTTTCGATTCCCCTGTACCGCAGCCTTGCCCTGAACGGAGCCGTTAGCTGGGGCCAGTACACCTACGATTCGAATCCCTATTACCTGCAAACGCAGGACAACAGCGGCGATATCGTCTCCGACGGTTATGTCTACTGGAAGGATTTCCGGGTCGAGAGCACACCCCAGACGGCCGTCAACGTCGGCCTGTCGTGGCGCTCGAACAACAACATCTACCTCTCGGCCGACTTCAACTATTACAACAACATGTATCTCTCGATGAGCCCGATCTACCGTACCGACGCCGTAATCACGGGCGGTATGGCGCCCGGCGACATCGAACACCTGCGACGCCAGGAGAAGTTCGACTCGGCCTATACGCTCAATGCCAGCATCGGCAAGAACTGGTATATCCACCGCAAGTACACGCTGGGATTCAGCCTCGACGTCAAGAACATCCTGAACAATCAGGACATCAAGACCGGCGGCTATGAGCAGACACGCCTCTCGAAAAATACCGAGACCACCGTGACGACCTACCAGGCTTTCGACTCGAAGTATTTTTACATGTTCGGTACGACCTATTACCTCAATCTCTATTTCCGTTTCTGACGGCTGGACGAATAAAACATGAATGCTATGGATAAATTATTCAAATTGTTACTGGCGGCTGCCGCAGCCCTGTTTTTCACAGGCTGTTACAGCGATTACCTGAATCCGGGGCCGGCCAGGGTCTACACCCGCGCCGATTTCGAGGCGAAGGGACTGGAATACATTTCCGTCGGGGAGCTGAAGGCGCGCTTCCGGGCCGAGAATGCGGGTATGAACGACGGTACCGTGGCGTCGTGGACGGTCGATGAGCCGCTGTTCACCTCGGGCAAGGTCATTTCGACCGACCGCTTCGGCAATGTCTACAAGTCGGTATACCTCTACGACGAGGCCTCCGAGTCGGCCATCGAGCTCAAGCTCAATACGGGCAACTACCTGTTCCATCCCGTCGGGCAGATCGTCTACGTCGACCTCGAAGGGCTCGTGCTGGGGAACTACCGCGGCATGGTCAGCATCGGTACGACCTCCTACAATGCGAGCTATTCGAACGACAATATCGAGAGCAAGATTATGCAGGACGAGCACATCTTTTCGGGCGAACAGCAGCCGATGCTGAAGTCCGATACGCTGGTCGTTACGCGCGACAACTACCGGACTGTGCTGTCGGACGACGACCTGGGGCGCCTGGTGCGTTTCGAAGGGGTCGAAAGCCGCTTCGGCACGGCGCTGTGGGGCTACAAGAACACCTTTCCCAATTATTTCGCCAATTCCGTCTCCTACGACGTGAATTCCCCCGGGTGGGAGGATATCGACCAGTGGGCTACCTGGGCGACGATGCGCATGTTGCCCGGTACGAATGCCGACACGTTTTTCTACGGCTCGGCCTGGTTCACCTACGATGCGCAGGCCGCCGGTACCGGCACGAATGCCGCTCCGGGTAACTATGTGGTGCGTACGAGCGGTTACAGCCAGTTCCGCGACAACAAAATCCCCGTATCCGGTTCGGTCGTTGACCTGACGGCCATCTATACCAAGTTTACCAACGGCTCGGGCAATTATGCGACCTACCAGCTGACGCTCAACACCGACCGGGACGTGGTGGTGAAGTGATACCGCCCTCCCCGGGACGAGGCGGTGTCCCGATAAGCGTTCATACCCTGCGCAAACCGGGGAGCGTATCCGGGAACCGCATACGAAAAAAGGCTGTCTGACAAATCTCAGACAGCCTTTTTTCAGATACCGGCACTCAGCGTTTGTTCCACGCGCTCGAAGTCTGGTAATAGCCGATGGCGCGCGAGACCTGTTCGGGGTTTTCCGTTTCCATCGGTTCGAGGTTGTGGGGATTGTCCTCCGTGGGAACGACCCGGTACTGTTCGAAGCGGCGCACGGGCGAAAGGATCGTGAACACGTCGCCTTCGAGGTAGCCCAGATCCTGGTAGGTTGCGATGAACGCGCGGTTGACATAGCCCTCGTCGTAAATGCTGCGGCCGTAGAAATGCGAGTCGTAACTCATGTTGAGCAGCGAAAGCAGGGTAGGCATCAGGTCGATCTGCGAAACGATGCCCCCGACATGCTGCGGCTCGACGAAGCCCGGGGCGTAGATCAGTGCCGGGATATGGTATTTTTCGAGCGGGATTTCCGTGCGGCCCGCGCTCGATGCGCAGTGGTCGGCCGTGATGAGGAAAATCGTATTGGCGAACCAGGGTTGTTTCGACGCTTCGGCGAAGAACCGCCCCAGTGCATAGTCGGTATACATCACGCCTCCGTTGCGCGACTTGGCGTCGTGCGGTATGCTGACCTTCCCGGCCGGGTAGGTGAACGGGCGGTGGTTGCTCACCGTCATGACATGTGCGAAGAACGGCTTGCCGTCGCCGGCGTCTTCGTTGAGCGTGCGGATGACCTTGCGGTAGGCGTCTTCGTCGCATACGCCCCAGATGTTGGCGAAGGTGATTTCCCCGGGCTCGTACTGCCGTTGGTCGACGATCTCATAGCCGTTGCCCGAGAAGAAGGTCTCCATATTGTCGAAATAGCTGTTGCCGCCGTAAAAATATTTCACGGTGTAACCTTTGTCGCGCAGCAGGGCGCCGGTCGAATGCATCCCCGCATTGTTCGGGCGCTTGATGATGCTTTGTCCCGGGCAGGGCGGCAGCGAGAGCGTCACGGCCTCCAGCCCGCGTACCGTGCGGTTACCCGTGGCATAGACGCGGTCGAACGCCAGGCTCCGGTCGTAGAGCGAGTCGAGCACGGGCGTCAGCTGCCTGGTGTTGCCGAAATGACCCATGAACGAGGCGCTCATGCTCTCGATCGTTATCAGTACGATGTTGCGCCGTATCTCGGGCCCCTCGCTGCGGACGGCATGCAGGTTGTCGCCCGTGCTGCCGTACACACCGTGTACGAACTCCTCGGCCTTGGCTTCGGGCTCGGTGATGTAGAACTGTTCGTAGTCGAGTTCGTTCTTGACGAACGCGTCGTAGAACTTGTAGAGTCCGTTGGCTTGCAATTCGTTCACGTAGACGTTGTCGCTGTCCTGGAACCGGGTATTGAAATGCAGCAGCCAAACCGCCAGTAGCATGGCTGCGATATAGGCCGGCCCGGCGACAGCCTTCCAGCGCCATCCGATCAGCCGGTCGGCCTGCCCCAGGTCGCGGCGGAAAAGGTACCAGGTGATGAGCAGCGTCACTACGATTATCCCGAGCGACATCGGCAGTACGGGGTAGGATTCCATGATGTTGCCCACGACCTCGTTGGTATAGACCAGGTAATCCACGGCGATGAAGTTGTAGCGGACTCCGAATTCGTTCCAGAAGAAATATTCGCTGATCGCGTTGAAGACGATAGCCCCCACGTAGAGCGTGATGATCAGTGCGAACCATACCGTCGTCCAGTAGCTGCGGAATCCCCGGAAGAAGAGCCGTAGGGCGAACGTCCCGGCCCAGAAGCCGAGGATGCCCGAGGCTACCTGCGGTGCGACGCTGCCGTATTCGTCGAATATCGTGTTGCAGAAGGTCACGTAGCA
>OLIY01002007.1_pt1 | contig 11627 bp, 8 predicted proteins | sample 1601431 | NCBI WGS metagenome assembly OLIY01 (sample SAMN04168659, study PRJEB22393) | human gut metagenome | biome: human gut microbiome; feature: stool | host: Homo sapiens | collected 2014-05-12
CCCGAACAGATGCCCGTGGGTGTAAAAGAACAGCACGCCGCCAAAGGGTGCCAGCCCCTCTGCCGGGTCATCGGAACCAATATCGCAGTTGCCGCGCACCCGGTAGATGGGGTAATCTGGCGCAGCGCCGTTTGCGGCAATGGCCTGGTTCAGGTCATACAGGCCGTCCCCCAAAAAGAACAGGGCATCGGCAGTTTCGTTTTTCAGCAGCCAGCGCAGCGGGGTCACACGCCCGTGTACATCGCTGACAACCAGCACTTTCATGGGTTGCTCGGCCATATCATTCGCTCTCTTCTTCGCGGTCGTCCTCATCTTTGGCCGCGATCAGTTCTTTGTAAATATCGCCCTTGCTGAACGGCGTTCCCTTGGCAGCCTGTTTTGCGGCTGCGGCGTGCGGGGTGCCCTGCGCCATCAGCAGGCGGGCAGTGGCAACGGCGTCCGGCAGGGTCACTTCCTCCGCCGCAGCCTGCGCCGCCGGGGTACCCGCCATAACCAGCACATACTCCCCGCGGGGATCGTTCTGCTCATAGTAGCGCACAGCTCCACCGATGGTCGTCTTGGTGATTTCCTCGTGCAGCTTGGTCAGCTCCCGGCACAAGGTAATGGAGCGCTCCGCGCCAAAGGCGGCGCACAGGTCGTCCAGTGTTCCGCGCAGCTTGTGGGGGGCCTCATAAAAAATCACGGTGCGGGTCTCCCCCTGCAAAAATTCCAGCCGCTCGCGGCGCTCCTTTTTGGGCACCGGCAAAAAGCCCTCAAACACAAACCGGGCGGTATCCTGCCCCGAAACCGCCAGCGCCGTCACGCAGGCACTGGCACCCGGCACCGGCGTTACCGTAATGCCGCGGGCAATGGCGTCTTTCACGATCTGCTCACCGGGGTCGCTGATGCAGGGCATACCGGCGTCAGAGCAGAGCGCGCAGCTCTCCCCCGCTTCAATGCGGTCCAAAATTGCTGCGCCATGGTGCAGCGCATGCTCATAATAGCTCATCATCGGCTTTTTTAAGCCAAGATGATTCAGCAGCTTCAGGGTCACGCGGGTATCCTCAGCGGCAACAAAATCCGCCGCGCCAAATGTAGCCGCCACCCGCGGCGGCATATCGTCCAGGTTGCCAATGGGCGTGGCAACAATATACAAAATTCCGGGCATGGGGTTCTCCTTTTATCTTTTACCGCGCCAAACGTATCAAACGCGCCGCGTGGTTTTGCTTCTGTGTTCATTATAGGCATTTTTGCCCCTGGGTGCAAGACGGCAGAAAAATTCAAAATTTTTTCTTCAGCCCATTGACTTTCCCGATTTAATGCATTAAAGTCAGCGATGGTGCCATCGTCGGCAGCGCCATCATCAAGCTCTTTGCCCAATACGGCCCCGCCGCCGTGCCCCACATCGAAGCCTTTGTGCGCGATATGGCACAAGCGGTACATAATGCGTAGTTAGGAGTTAGGAAGTAGGAGTTAGGAGTTTTGGGGCTGCCGGTTATTAAAACTCTTACGTAACTTTCCATTATAATCTGTAGGGAACGGTCTTGACCGTTCCCTACAATGCTTTTATTCGGTTCACGGCAGCCTTTATCCCGCCGCCCAACTCCTAACTCCTCCCTCCTAACTTCTATACAACTTGGCGACAACTCTGTGCTATACTTATAGATAAATAACGATTGGGGGCATTGGATGAACCGCATTTTGATTGTGGAGGACGAAATTACCATTTCCCGGCTGATTGCGGTCAGCCTGCGCCGCGCGGGGTATGACTGCACGGTTGCCAACGATGGCAGCACCGCGGCGGACCTGATTGCCGAGCACGACTTTGACCTGGCCCTGCTGGATATTATGCTGCCCGGCCTGGATGGATACGAGCTGCTGGACTACCTGCGCCCGCTGGGGGTGCCGGTCATCTTTATCACGGCCAAGGGTGCCACTAAGGACCGGGTCAGAGGCCTGCAGCTCGGCGCCGATGATTATATCGTAAAGCCGTTTGAAATCGAAGAACTTCTAGCCCGTGTGGAAGCCGTACTGCGCCGCACCGGCCGCGGCGGCCAGACCCTGACCGCCTTTGATGTAACGATGGATATTGTGGCCCGCACCGTGACCCGGCAGGGCAAGGCGGTGGAGCTGACCCCGCGGGAGTTCGACCTGCTGGAGCAGCTCATGCGCAACCGCGGGGCGGCGCTGTACCGCGATGTATTGTACGGGCGGGTGTGGGGCGGCGATCTGCTGGACAGCCGCACCCTGGACCTGCACATCCAGCGCCTGCGCAAAAAACTTGGCTGGGCGGATAAGATCGAAACCGTCTACCGTGTCGGTTACCGCCTTAAATCCGACCAGAAATAACCTCAAATTGCTGATTTCTCATTTCCAATTTCAAACTTACTTACGGGTTTTTCTATGAAATTTTCTCAAAAACTTGTCTGCATCATGCTGCTGGTCATCGCCGCGTTTTTTGCCGTGGGCGGTGCGGTGCTGGTCAACGGCAGCTTTATGGACCGCCTGAGCGCAGCCGCCGAGCAGGAACAAAGCATGCACGCCATGCTGTGCGGCGTGGTGGAGGATTACTACCTGGACCAGACCGGCCGCGGCGAAGATACCTGCGGGGATGATTTTATCACCGCCGCCACCTGGCGCGCAGGGGATCTGGCCCGTGGGGTTTATTCCCAGGGGCTGTTCCGCGCATCCGCTGACCCCGCCCAGGACGAAGCCTATGCCATATACGGCCTGCAGGACGGCCAAAGCATTTTGCAGTACGGCCCCCATGTGACCCGCACCTACCGCAGCGATCTGCTGGGCGGCCTTGTGATGGTAACCACCTTTGATGTAACGGAGATTTTTGCCGCGCGCAACCGCAGCCTGCAGCGCTTTTTCCTGCTGGAAGCTGCCGTGGTGGCCGGGGCTGCCGTGGTGGTCTGGCTTGTCAGCCGCCGCCTGACCCACCCACTGACCGTGCTGACCGCCGCCAGCGCCCGCATTGCCGCGGGTGACTATGCCTTGCGCACCAGGATGCACACCGGGGACGAGCTTGAAATCCTGAGCCAGGGCTTTGACCAGATGGCCGGTGCCGTGCAGGACAAAGTGGAAGCTCTGGAGCTTTCGGTCCAGCAGCGGGATGATTTTGTGGGTGCGTTTACCCATGAGCTCAAAACCCCCATGACCGGCATCATCGGCTATGCCGACCTTTTGCGCAGCATGCAGCCAGACCCCGAAGAACAGCGTGAAGCCGCCGGGGCCATCTTCCATGAAGCCCAGCGGCTGGAAGCCTTAAGCGGAAAGCTGCTGCAGCTGATGGGCCTGGGTGAGCACGCCCCCCAACTGGTACCCGTGCAGCTGGATTCTGTTTTTGCCGAAGCGCGCCACGCCGTTGCCCCTGCTCTGAACGGCTGCATTCTGACCATGCAGTCCAACGGCCTGACCGTGCAGGGAGATGCCGACCTGCTGTGTGATCTCGTCATCAACCTTGTCACCAACGCCGCCAAGGCCAGCACCCCCGGCAGCGCCATTGCGGTCTGCGCCGAACAGGCAGATGGTTCCATCCGGCTGACGGTTCAGGACCACGGCCAGGGCATCCCGGCGGACAAGCTGGCCCGCGTGGTGGAGCCGTTTTATATGGTGGATAAATCCCGTTCCCGCCGCCAGGGCGGCAGCGGCCTGGGCCTGGCCCTGTGCAGCCGCATTGCCCAGGCCCACGGCGGAACGCTTGCCATGGAAAGCGAGCTTGGCAAAGGCACCACCGTAACCGTCACCCTGCCCGCACCGAACCAAACCGCCGCCGAACTCGCACAGGAGGAACCCGTATGAAAACCACAAAACGCGGCAAGCTGCTGATGCTGGCCTGCGCCGCCCTGGTGGCTGTGCTGGCCTGCCTGCCGCTGCTCTGGTTCCGCGCACAGGATGCCCGTATGTTCGGCACCGTCAATCAAAGCTCTGGCCTGTATGAATCCCGCGATGTCAGCGGGGATGATTTTTATCTATTACAGCAGGTCAAAAACCGCACCCAGATGAACCGCACGGACTGGATGGTTTCCGCCGGGCTGGACGGCACAGCAGCCCTGTATACCCCCGCCGGGAACAGCCGCTACAATATGACCTCCAGCGATACCGCCGCTGATTTTGCCGCCAGCCTGCTGACCCAGCTCCATGATGCCGAGGTATTGCCGGACACCTGGTACCATGTGGCAGCCGATAACCTGAGCAGCTACAGCAGCGGCGAGCTGTATACTTCCAGTGATTCCCTTGGCATTACGCGGCTGCTGCGCTACCCCCATGCCGCCTATGATGAAAGCGACCCCGAATACAACGAATCCCCCACATTCGCCCTGGATTATGATAATAAAACCGGCCGCCTGCTGAACCTGTGGGTTCAGGCCCCGCTGGATGATCCCACCCTGCTGTCCGGCAGCCCGGTATCGCTGAATATCTCCGACCTGCTGAACGCCTGGGTGCAGTGGGAGGGCCTTACCGACCTGGGTGACTGGACCGTGCCTTACGGCAGCGATTACGCCGAAACCGGCCTGTACAGCGCCAGAGGCAACGCCCTGCTGACCTGTGTGTACGGCTCCTTTACCCTTGACGATGTTTCCCGCGCCTATTACAGCATGCAGCTGACCTGGCAGCCCTATGCCCCCACCCCGCAGCCGGGCAGCACCGATCTGCTGCCCGCCGAGCCGCTGCCAGAAACCAGCGATTATTATTACACTGACGTCATCGCTTACCAGTGGGACGATGACCGCGCTGCCGCTGTGTTTGATTATGATGCCAACCTGATCCTTCGCACTAACCTGAGCACCGGCGTGCAGACCGTGTTCTGTGATGTGCCCGGCTGCACCCATACCACCAACAGCTGCCCTGCCCGCATCACGGACCAGATGTATTCTCTTGTTCCCGCCGGGGATCGCGTTTACCTTGTTTACGGCACCTATTCGCCCACAACGGCAAAGGGCGCTTCCGGCGCGGATATCAACGCCATGTCGGACGATGAGATCATGCGCTGGGCGCGCGCGGCAGATGCCGGGGTTCCGCTGGCCCTTTATACCCAGGAGCTGGAGCCTTACACCCAGGAGGATGTTACCGCCGCCCGCCGCTTGATGCAGAACGCCTTTGGCCAGGGCCGCATTGAAATGCTGGACGGCACCACCCGCACCGAGCTTGTCCGGCTGGATCATGATGCCGTGTATATCGGCGGCTGCGATTCCACCTATTTATACGGCATCATGCGGAGCCAGCAGGGCGAAGAGCCCACCCGCTGGTTCCGCATGGAGCGCACCACCGGCCAGTACGAAACCATGCCCATCCCGGATACCGACCACCTCTGCGGTGTCTGGAACAACCAGCTTGTGCTGTTCCGGGAGCGCTGCTCCGAACCGTTCGCTTCCGATAAAATGTCCGATTACAGCCTGGCCGGCAGTTATTCTTCCCGGTTCCAGAACACCAGTTATGACGTTGTGCTGTACGACCCCGTCACCGCCCAAAGCCGGCGGTTATACAGCCTGAACGAAAATTCCGGTTCTTTCACCCATGCCGCGCTGTATGGGGATTCTCTCTATCTGAATACCAGCATTTGGGAGAATCCGGATGATACCCCGTTCAACGCCATCCGGCTCAACCTGCGCAACGGGGAGCAGACCGCGCTGGAATCCCTTTTGGGGATCGACCGTTCCGATTATCCTTACGGTTATCTGTTGGGTTCTTCCACGGTTGCCAACCTCTACTCCCAAAAATGGGGCACCATGATGCTGTTTCGTTCCAACAGCGGTCAGGGCGGCGAAAGCCTGCTGCTGAACTTTGCCGCCGGCAGCGTGTTCCACACCAGCTGGCAGGCAGGTGAAAGCACCTATATTGCCGCCGAATCCCCTGTGGGCCAGTTGTTGCTGCTTTCCTGGGTGTATGATGATCTTTCGGACAACTGGTTCCAGACCTACCAGCAGTACCTTGCCCCCGCCAGTGATCCCACCATCATGACCCCCGTTGCCATGTGGGAACCGGGGCAGTAACCCTCCGCCCCGTAGACGGTCGTAACCAATTTTTTACCAGTGTAAATTGATGATTTGTTCACGGTTTGTTTACGTCGCGGCAGTTGTTATTGCCGGGGCAGTGTGGTATACTCACCCCCAAGATGTATCTGAAAGCAAAGAAGCCGACGAATTTTTTGCCTTTTCAGCTACACCCTAAGAAAGGGGGAATCTGCATGAAACATCTGCGTTCCTTTTTTGCGGTGCTACTGGCCGCAGCCGTCTGCGCGGCGGTGGTGCTGTTTTCCGGCTGTGGGGCATCCGTTCAGGTGCAGCAGCTTACCATCCCCGGCGAGCGCGGCAGCATCCATGCCACGCTGACCACCCCTGCCAATGCCGCCAGCAAGAACGGCGTGACCTATGTCTCTGATAACCCCAATGTTGTCTCGGTGGACAGTGAGGGCGTGGCGCAGGCTGTGGGCCTGGGCACGGCCAACATCACCGCCACCTGCGGCGGGGTGAGCTGCACCTATACCATCACCCCCCAGCCGGATGCCAGCATGATCGCCACCGAAATGGATATCACCCTTGCATCCAGCACCATTGCCGTGGGCGAGACCACCAGCCTTTCGCTGGCAGTGCTGCCCACCTCGGCAGCCAACTATATCAACGTCAGCCTGAGCTCTTCCAATGAGAAGGTGGCCACTGTTAACAACTTTGGCAAGGTGACCGGCGTTGCCCCCGGCAAGGCCACCATCACCGCCACGGACGGAAACGTGAGCTGCACGGCCACCGTTACGGTGGTTGCGGCCAACACCAGCACCGTTTCCAGCCAGTCCATCTCCCTGAACACCAACTATGTGGTGCTCAAGCCGGGCTCCTCCAAGACCATCACCGGCAAAGTGTCGCCGGCCTCTGCCAGCCAGAGCCTGACCTTCAAGAGCCAGGACAAGAGCATTGCCACCGTCAGCGGTTCCGGTGTCATCACCGGCGTTGCCACGGGTGCCACCTCCGTGGTGGTCTCCAACGGCACCGCCTCCACCTCGGTCACGGTCATCGTCAACCGCACCGCCTCCACCTCCGGCAGCAGCAGCGGCAGCTGCTCTTCCGGCAGGGGCACCCAGCCGCACTTCTCGCACTTCACCAGGGGGATCGGCTCGCCCCAGTAGCGCTGGCGGCTGAACACCCAGTCGCGCAGCTTGAAGTTGACCTGCTTGTGGCCCTTGCCGTTCTCCTCGAGCCAGGCGTACATCTTGTTCTTGGCATCCTCAACGGACAGGCCGTTCAGGAAGTCGGAGTTGACGAGCGTGCCGGTGGCCACGTCGGTGAAGGCCTCCTTGTCGAGGTCGCTGGGCACAGTGCCCTTGACGACCTCGATGATGGGCAGGCCGAACTTTTTGGCAAACTCCCAGTCGCGGGTGTCGTGGGCGGGCACGGCCATGATGGCGCCGGTGCCGTAGGTGGCCAGGACGTAGTCGGAGATAAAGATGGGGATCTCCTTGCCGTTGACGGGGTTGATGCCCTTGACGCCCTCGACGACAACGCCGGTCTTTTCCTTGTTCAGCTCGGTGCGCTCGAAGTCAGACTTGCGGGCGGCCTCCTCCTGATAGGCGGCGACGGCGTCGGCGTTCCGGATAAGGCCCGCGTCGACCCACTTTTTGATGAAGGCGTGCTCGGGGCTGATGACCATGTAGGTCGCACCGAACAGCGTGTCCGCGCGGGTGGTGTAGACCGTCAGGGTGTCGCCCGCGGTGGTGTTGAAGTTGATCTCGGCGCCGTGGCTGCGACCGATCCAGTTGCGCTGCTGGGTCTTGACGCGGTCGATGTAATCGACGTCGTCCAGGTCGTTGATCAGGCGGTCTGCGTAGGCCGTGATCTTCAGCATCCACTGGCTCTTGTTCTTCTGCACAACGGGGCTGCCGCAGCGCTCACAGACGCCGTTGACGACCTCCTCGTTGGCCAGAACGACCTTGCAGCCGGTGCAGTAGTTGACGGTGGTCTCCTTCTTGTAGGCAAGGCCCTTCTTGAACAGCTGGATGAAGATCCACTGCGTCCACTTATAGTACTCGGGGTCGGTGGTGTTGATCTCGCGGTCCCAGTCAAAGGACAGGCCCAGCGCCTTGAGCTGGCTCTTGAAGCGGGCCACATTCTGGGCGGTGACGATCTCGGGGTTGATGTGGTTTTTCAGGGCGTAGTTCTCGGTAGGCAGGCCGAAGGCGTCCCAGCCCATGGGGTACAGGACGTTATAGCCGCACTGACGCTTTTTGCGCGCGACGATGTCCAGCGCGGTGTAGCTGCGCGGATGGCCGACGTGCAGGCCCGCGGCGGACGGGTACGGGAACTCGACCAGCGCGTAGAATTTAGGCTTGGAATGGTCGATCTCGGCATGGAAGGTATCCTCGTCCTCCCAAACCTTCTGCCATTTGGCCTCAACTGTTTTAAAGTCGTACTTCATAAATTTCTCCCCACTTTTCTTTTCAAATAAGAAATAATAAATAATAAATTTGGTGGACCGCCGCTTGCGCGGCTTAAAAATGGGGATACGGGGTTACTTTTGTTTTGCCCTGCGGGGCAAAACTCCACATTCTTTATTATTTATTATTTTTTATTTATTCTTTCGACGTCTCGGCGTCGTCCGGCATCCACTCACTGGCGGGCACAACCGTGGCGTCGGCCCAGAGGTGCTCGAGGTCGTAGTAGTCGTGAGCCTCCTGGGTAAAGACATGGACGATGACGCTGCCGTAGTCCAGCAGCACCCAGCGCTTGCCGTCGTGGCCCTCGGTGCGCAGCACCTTGACGCCCTCGCGGTCCAGCTGGAACTCGGCCTCATCGGCCAGTGCGCCGACATGGGTGGTGGACATACCCGTGGCAATGACGAAATATTCGGTGACGGTGGTCAGGTCCTCCACGGCCAGAATGTGGACGTTGACGGCCTTCTTTGCGTCCAGCGCACGCGCCAGACGAATGGCAAGTTCTTTGCTTTCCATAGATGTTCTCCTTAAAGGGGTAGGTTTCAGGCTGCGGGAGGTTCTCTCCCCCACCCGCTGCGGCGGGAGCCCCCTCGCAGAGGGGGCCAAGAACCTTTTACGCCCCCAGCGTCTGGCGGAGCATCTCCAGACGCTCGTTCAGGAGCTTTTCGGGCTTGGCGAAAAGGCCCAGACCGTTGACATCCAGCGTGCATTCCACACTGGTGGCGTCACCGCCCCCCAGCAGCAGCGCCGTAAAGGTGCCGCTGATCTTGCCCTTCTGGAAGTTGCAGCTCAAGCACCGGGGCTTTTCCTTGCGGGTAAAGACGATTTGGGTCTCGCTGCCGTCGGTGTTCTTTTCGGCAGCCTTCAGGCCGTCGTCGCTCTCCTCATAGCTGCTGACGTCCCTGCGCCAGCCGTTGAGGGTCGGCTTGGTCAGATACAGCCACACCTTGTTGGGGTCACAGGCATAATTTGCGGTCACTACACAGCTTTTCATGGTTTGGATTCTCCTTATTTTTTCCCGCGTCCGAACAGGCTTTGCAGCAGACCTGCACGTTTGGGGCGCAGTGCTGCACGCTGCCGGGGTACGGGTTTTACAGCGGCCTTTACGGCTGCCGCCTTGAGCTTGGATTCTGCTTTTGGTTTCTCGGGCTTGTCCGTCTCCTGCACGAAGCCATTCTGGAAATAGCCGAACATCGCCATCTGACTGTCCACCGGGGGCTGACCCTCGGCGGGGCGCACCTTCACATAGGTGCCGTCCGGCTGCATCTCGCGGGCATTGACGGTGTCGCGCAGCTGCAAATCAAGGATGCCGCGCAGCTTTTTGGCAATGGCCGGGTCATCCACGCGGACGCCGACCTCAACGCGGCGCTCGGTGTTGCGGGTCAGGAAGTCGCCGGACGCAATGTAAATGCGCGTGGCCTCGCCGCTGCCGAAGCAGTAGATGCGGGAGTGCTCCAGATAGCGGCCCACCAGGCTGCGGATATGCACGTTCTCGGTGCGGCCCGGCATACCGGCACGCACGCAGCAGATGCCGCGCACGATCATCTGCACAGATACCCCCGCGCAGGACGCTTCGGATATTTTTTCAATGATATCCTTATCGCTGATGGAATTACACTTAAGGATGATGCGTGCGTCCTTCCCCATGCGTTTCGCCTCGATCTCCGCGTCCATCTCCTGCATCAGCACGCTTTTGAAGCACAGCGGCGCGACCAGAAGGTTGCCTGCGTGCTCTGTCAGGCGTTCGATCGCAAGATTATTGAACACGGTTGCCAGCTCGGAGCCGATGCCAAGATCGGTCGTGATAAACGAAAGGTCCGTATACTGCTCGGAGGTCTTTTCATTGTAATTGCCTGTGCCGATCTGGGCAATATAGTGCAGCTGATTGCCCTTTTTCTTTGTGATGAGCGTCAGCTTTGAATGGATCTTGTATGCCTCAAAGCCGTAGATGACCGTGCAGCCCGCCTCCTCCAGCTGCTTGGAAAAGTCGATGTTGTTCTGTTCGTCGAAGCGCGCGCGCAGCTCCACAATGGCAACGACCTCCTTGCCGTTTTCGGCCGCGGAGATAAGCGCCTCGATGATCTTGGATTCATGTGCCACGCGGTACAGCGTCATTTTGATGGAAAGCACGTCCGGGTCCTGCGCAGCCTCGTTGAGCATGCGGATGAAGGGCCGGATGCTCTGGTACGGATAAGAAAGCAGTACGTCCTGCGTTTCCACCACACGGGCAAGATTAAAATCCGGCGGCGGCAGCATGGGACGCTTCACCGGGTAAAACAGCTCGGTATGGCCGTCCTGCGCGATGCGCGCGGATATCTTGAAGCCAATGGACATATCCAGCGGCGTCGTCTGCTCAAACACCTGTTTTGCGGGCAGCATCAGCTTTTCGCGCAGGAACCCGACGATCTCCGCCGGAGCACGCGGCGTTGTCTGCAAGCGCACGGCCGCCAGCTTGCGGCGCTTTTTCAAAAGATCGCTCATGATCTCGCGATAGTCCACGTCGTGGTCGAACATGCCTTCATCCACTGTGATATCCGCATTGCGCGTCACGCGGAAAATGCACCGGCTCTGCACGGTGTTCTTGCCGAAGATCAGGCCCGCGAAATGTTCCACCATCTCTTCCACCAGCGCAAAAGCGACAGAACCGCCCGACGGCACAAATATGATACGCTGGAACTGCGTGCTGATGGGTACCAAACCAAAGGAAGACTGCGCGTCTCCCTTTCCCTTCAGAATGGTGCCGACATACACCTCATTGTTGCGCAGAAACGGAAAGGGATGCCGCCGGTCGATGATCTGCGGAGAAAGGACGGGAAATATCTCCTGCATGAAATATTTGCGCCAGAAATGCTCCGCTTCTTTGCTCAGGTGCGCAAAATCCACCCTGCGGTAGCCCAACACACCCACATTCTCATACAGCTTCGCCACAATTTTATCGCAGTGCTGCTGCAGCTCCGCGACCTTAGGCATAATGGCGTCCAGCTGTTGAGCGGGCGTCATGCCCGTCTTGTTCTCTTTTTCATCGCCGCCCACCAGCGTACGGTCGTACAACGACCCCACGCGTACCATGAAAAATTCATCCAGATTGCTCGCGTAAATGGCGGCAAACTTCAGCTGCTCGCCAACCGGGACCGTCTTGTCCTTCGCAAGGTCCAGGACGCGCCGGTTGAATTCAAGCCAGCTCAGCTCCCGATTGATGAATATCTCCCTCGTATGCGGC
>OLIY01002010.1_pt1 | contig 11599 bp, 12 predicted proteins | sample 1601431 | NCBI WGS metagenome assembly OLIY01 (sample SAMN04168659, study PRJEB22393) | human gut metagenome | biome: human gut microbiome; feature: stool | host: Homo sapiens | collected 2014-05-12
AAGAATAGTTATTTGATGCAGTTCATGGTGGCATTTTCTGCGTTTAGCTGTTTTTTGACACGATGTTTCCAAATCATATAAGTAACAATCAGTAAAATACCGGTTGTCAGCCAGGCAGCAGCATCAGCACTGCATACACCCACGTATCCAAAAGGCTTTGTGGCGATCAGGATAACCGCATAACGGCTGAACAGTTCAAGTACACCACTGAGCATGGGAACCAGACCACGGTCTAAGCCCTGCAGACCATTACGGTATACAAAGATCCATGCCAGAGGCAGCATAAAAATACTTGCAATGTGCAGATACTGCATTGCTGCGTGCAGTGTCTGTTCAGATGGGTTGTGGATGAACCATCCGACCATCGTAGGTCCGGCAAGGCAGCAGAGCAGTGCGGCGGCTCCGGCTGCAAAGAAACATAAATAAAATGCATCTTTCATACCGCGGAAAATGCGGTCATGTTTTCCAGCACCGAGATTCTGTCCGCAGTAGGTGGCCATGGCTGTACCGAGTGTCGGCATGGTCTGGGTGGCGATGTTGCTGACTTTGGAAGCAGCAGTAAAAGCAGCTACCACGCTGGAACCAAACACGTTGACGGCACTTTGCAGGATCATGGTTCCGATTGCTGTGATGGAATAGTTTAAAGCCATCGGAATTCCCACAGACAGCATCCGGCGGATCTCATGAAAATCACAGTAATAATCTTCGCGTGTGGTCCGCAGGATGTCATATTTGCGGAACATGACAATGAAACATAAAACTGCGGAAACCGCCTGCGAGATAACGGTGGCATAAGCGGCACCGGCAGTGCCGAGTTTTACCACAACAATAAGGAAGATGTCCAGAAAAATATTGAGACCGCTGGACAGGATCAAAAAATAAAGTGGTGTCCGGCTGTCACCGATCCCACGTAAAATACCGGATGCTACGTTATATGCCATGGTAGCAAAGATACCGGCAAAGATGACCCGGATGTACCGGTTTGCCAGTGTGAGGATATTTTCCGGAGTATTCAGCCACAGAAGCAGCTGGCGGGAAAACGCAACCGTAGGAACGGTCAGAATCATGGAAATTACAACCGTTAAAAGCAGTGAAAGTGCTACGCAATGACGGAGAAGTTTCATGTCTTTGGCACCGAATGCATGGGATACCATGACACCGAATCCCTGAGCAATTCCGTTGGCGAAACCGAGAACCAGAAACATCAGGCAGCCCGTAGAACCAACGGCGGCCAGTGCATCCTCCCCAAGATACTGGCCTACGATCACGGTGTCTACCATGTTGTAGAACTGCTGGAACAGATTTCCAAGCAGAACCGGAAGGGAAAAAAGAAGAATGATCTTCATTGGATTTCCGATCGTCATGTCTTTTCTCATAGTAAAATCTCCTTTACCTCTTATTCATTTGTAATTGTAGTCAAAGAAAGAGACTAACAGTAAGGATAGTCTCTTTTCGTGCGGGCAACAGGACTTGAACCTGCACGGTCTCCCACTAGAACCTAAATCTAGCGCGTCTGCCAATTCCGCCATGCCCGCAAACACTTTGACAGTATATCATTTTGTTTCAGGTGTGTCAACATTATTTATCACATTACGAAAGCCATTACGAAAGCGGGTTTTCTCCATCTGTTTTATTTTTCGGATATTCGTTTGAGTGCGCACTAATGACCTCATTAATCCAGTCTACACACTGTTTTTTACCGTCATCTGTAAATGGAAAGGTATTGTCAGTCTTTTTGCTGTTGTCGGTCAGGTCAAAAATATATGGCCCCGGCCATATCCAGGCATGAAAGATTGGCTCACCCTTTTCCTCGGGTGTATCCTCGGTGGCTTCCTTAAGGACAGGCTCCTCACGCTTTATGAGAAAGCGCATGCCGTTCATCCAGCCGGTAAAGGTTGTTTTTTTATAGTAGTTGAGATTGAGTGCATCGTCGTATGTAAGCATAGGTGGCTCCTTGATATATAATGATATGTAATTATACACCAAATATCCGTTTAATGCCAGAATAACGCCGGTACTTAACAATTCAAAGTAATCATACACTAAAAATTAATATTTTAATGCGAAAATAAAAATGAATAAAAATGTATAAATAATGCTTATAAGCTACATAAATTACCCTTATTAATGAGTATTATAAAAAAATGACTAATTTTTATGCAAAAATGAAAATAATATAGGAAAATATATCCAATTGACAAAGTATGATTTCTGTGTATAATAAAAAAGAATTGTTCGCGTCAGAACGACAGTTGTATCAGACAGCAAGATTAGGGAGTGTGTAATGACAATGACGTCATTCGCACTTTTTTGCGTATTAGACAAAATACTTTGACGTGGTGCAGTGATAATGCTTTAAAAAATAAAAATAATGCATTATCGATACAAATCCAAGAGGGAGAGAAAAATATGGGTAAGTACATTGTAAAGAGAGTTATTCTCGCGATTTTTACAATCTTCATTATCAGTCTTATTACATTCTTTGCCATGAATGCAATTCCGGGTGGTCCATTCAATTCGGAGAAGGCAAAGAGTCCGGCGGTAATGAAAGAGCTTGAGGCACGCTACGGACTGGATCAGCCACTTATAGTCCAGTACAAGAACTACATGGCAGGCGTGCTGCACGGAGATTTCGGTGTTAGTCTTAAGACAGACCGTCCGATCTCAGATATCATCGGGGAGAGCTTCCCGATTTCAGCGAAGCTTGGACTCTTAGCGGCGCTCACTGCGATAGTATTCGGAGTGGTGCTCGGTTCGATAGCAGCGCTGATGCGAAACAGGTGGCCGGATCGAGTTATAGTATTCTTCGTCACACTGATTACGTCGATGCCGTCATTTGTCATCGCTACGTTATTACTTTATTTCTTCTGTATAAAGCTTGGCGTGGTGCAGGCCTTCAGCTCAGGAAGCAACATGATATTACTTCCGGTGCTGTCACTGTCACTTTCACCGATGGCATATATTACAAGACTTACAAAGACTTCAATGCTTGATGCACTCGGACAGGATTACATCCGTACGGCAAAGGCCAAGGGTGTACATCAGTACAAGATTATATTTGTACATGCGCTTCGTAATGCGCTCATTCCGGTCATCACATATGTGGGACCTATGATTGGTGGTATCCTCACAGGTTCAATGGTTATTGAGAGTATTTTCAATATCGGAGGACTCGGTTCCAAGTTCGTAAGCTGTATCACAAACCGTGATTACACAATGATTATGGCCACAACGCTTTTCCTTGCTGTTATCATGGTAGGCGCGAACCTCATTACAGATATTGTATACAAAGTGATTGATCCACGTATTAAGCTTGATTAAGGAGAGATAAAGATGAAAGATAATATGAAGAGAGCTCCTTTCTCCACACAGATTGACCTTAGCAAGTTCGATATGAAGGATTTTGCCAAGGCATCAGATGAAGAGAAACGCCAGCAGGAGGTTATGGGTGAGTCAACTACCTTCTTTAAGGATGGTCTTAAGAGACTACGCAAAAATCCACTGGCTATGGGTTCTATTATAGTTTTGGTTTTACTTATTTTGGTTATTCTTCTGGCACCAAAGATTGTGCCTTACGGCTATGCAGATATCGTTAAGGGTGCACAGAACTTAGGACCTTTCCAGTACAGCGATGCTGAGCAGGCACAGATTGATGCAGGTGAGAAGCTGTTCCCACACATTTTTGGCACAGATGAGCTCGGAAGAGACTATTTTATCCGTGTTGTTTACGGAGCTCGTGTCTCGCTGGGAGTCGGTGTGTTTGCATCACTGCTTGTGCTTATAATCGGTATCATTTACGGTTCCGTATCAGGCTTCTGCGGTGGCAAGGTAGATATGGTTATGATGAGAATAGTAGATATCATTTATTCATTGCCGGATATGCTGCTCATAATTTTACTCGCAGTTGTATTAAATGAGGTGCTAACACCTGTAATAAAGGGTACAGTGCTTTCAAAGCTCGGTGTCAACATGATTGCACTTTTCATAGTGTTTGGATTGCTTTACTGGGTAGGAATGGCAAGACTTATAAGAGGTCAGATTCTTACCATCAAGCAGAATGAGTACATTCTCGCAGCAAAGTGTATCGGAACATCATCAGCCCGCACTATCAGAAAACACATTTTACCGAACTGTCTGTCAGTAATCATCATTACTACAGCGCTTCAGATACCATCAGCCATCTTTACTGAGAGTTATCTGTCATTTATCGGACTTGGTGTTTCGGCTCCTATGCCTTCACTTGGTTCGTTGGCAAATACAGCGCGTGGCGGACTCCAGAGCTACCCATTGCGTCTTATTTTTCCGGCGCTTACGATTTGTATCATTGTTCTTACATTGAATCTTATCGGTGACGGTTTAAGAGATGCATTTGACCCTAAATTATCGAAATAGTAAGGAGTGAGTAAGATGGAAGATAATAAGTTTGTTCTTGAAGTATCTGATCTGCACACTACCTTCAAGACCGATAACGGAGACGTATCAGCTGTAAATGGTGTCAGCTTTAAACTTGAGCCGGGAAAGACTCTTGGAATCGTAGGAGAGTCAGGCTCAGGAAAGTCAGTTACAGCATATTCAATCATGCAGATTCTTGCTGAGAATGGTGCCATCACAGGCGGCTCAGTAAAATATAAGGGTGAGGATATCACCAAATTGAACAAAAAGAAAATGGCAGATTTCAGAGGAAAATGCTGTTCAATCATTTTCCAGGATCCTATGACATCGCTTAATCCGGTATTTACGGTAGGCTACCAGCTTGAGGAGGCAGTGCTTCTTCACACAGACCGTACAAAGAAGGAAGCAAAGGAGCGCGCTATAGAGATGCTCACGCTTGTAGGAGTAAATGAGCCTGAGAAGCGTGTAAATCAGTACCCTCATGAGCTTTCCGGTGGTATGAGACAGCGTGTAATGATAGCTATGGCATTAGCCTGTGAGCCGGATATCCTTATCGCAGATGAGCCGACAACAGCTCTTGATGTGACTATCCAGGCACAGATTCTTGAGCTTATGCAGTCACTGCAGGAAAAGCTCGGCATGGCAATCATCATGGTTACACATGATCTGGGTGTCATTGCTTCAATGTGTGATGAGATCATAGTTATGTACGGCGGCCGTGTGTGTGAGAGAGGAACAGCAGATGCCATATTCTACAGCCCGGCGCATGAGTACACAAAGGGACTGCTTCGTTCAATCCCTACAAAGACCAATTCAAAAACCAGGCTTGTTCCTATCGGAGGCACACCAATCAATATGCTCAACATGCCAAAGGGCTGTGCATTCTGCCCTCGCTGTGATGCCGCTATGAAGATATGTCTCACCGAAAAGCCGGAGGAAATCTGGGTTGGAGAGGATCATCTTGCAGCATGCTGGATGAATATTAAGAATATGATGGAGGAGGGAAAATCAAATGAGTAATGAGACAAATAACAACGAGTACCTGCTCAAGGTAGACCATTTGAAGCAGTATTTCCCTGTTCATGACGGATTTAAAAAGATGGAATTAAAGGCAGTCGATGATGTGTCATTTGCCATAAAGCCGGGTGAGACGCTAGGACTTGTTGGCGAGTCAGGCTGTGGAAAGACAACCGTAGGACGTACTCTTTTACGTCTGTACCAGCCTACAGCAGGACGCATTGAGTTCGACGGCAATGTATTGTTTGACAGTGAGAAGAAGATAGATGTGGATATGCATCCTTACCGTAAGCAGATGCAGATGGTATTCCAGGATCCGTATTCATCACTCAACCCTCGTATGACGGTTGAGGATATCATCGGAGAGCCTCTCGATGTGCACAAGCTTTACAATAGCAAGAAAGAGCGCCATGAGATGATTATGGATCTCATGGAGACAGTTGGACTAAACGCAGACCATGCCACACGTTATGCACATGAGTTTTCGGGTGGACAGAGACAGCGTATCGGAATAGCAAGAGCGCTTGCAGTAGATCCGAAGTTTATCGTATGTGATGAGCCGGTATCGGCACTTGATGTTTCAATTCAGGCCCAGGTAGTCAACATGTTTGAGGATCTGCAGAAGGAGAGAGGGTTATCATACCTGTTTATAGCGCATGATCTGCTTGTAGTGCAGCATATCTCCGATAGAATAGCTGTTATGTACTTAGGTCATATGATGGAGCTTGCAGATGCTGATGAGCTGATGGACAATCCAATTCATCCGTACACGCAGTCGCTGCTTTCAGCGGTTCCGATTCCGGATCCTGAGACTGCCAGACACAGCAAGCGAATCGTGCTTGAAGGAGATGTTCCTTCACCTCTTCGCATGCCTAGCGGCTGTCCGTTCCGTTCGCGCTGTAAATATGCGACAGAACAGTGTGCAGCAGCACGTCCGGAGCTTACAGACAGAGGAAACGGACATATGGTTGCATGCTTCAACCGCTAATATAAGGTTTTTACCGGCATATAGCTTAAGCCACATGTGCCGGTTCTAACATAAATTTATTTTTCATATTAATTAATTAGGAGGAAGAAAGATGAAAAAGAGATTAGTAGCACTTACTCTTGTTGCAGCTATGGCACTTGGCATGACTGCTTGTGGAAGCAAGAGCGAGAGCAAAATATCTACTAACGACACATCTGCTAACGGCACTTCTCATACTGCTGTATCAGCAGGCGTAGACTGGACAGGCTATGATGAGTTAGTAGAATCTATCCGTACAGAGACAGATCTTGCAAAGCGTGCAGAGATGATGCACCAGGCAGAGGATATGCTCATGGATACATGGTGTGTTATTCCACTTTACTACTACAATGACCAGTATATGCTCAAGGATTATGTAACAGGCGTATACTCAACAGTAGAGGGTATGAAATACTTCTACAATGCAAAGAACACAAAGAATGCCGGAAAGTTAAACATCTTCATGGCATCAGAGCCTGATCATATCGATCCTGCATTAAACAGTACTGTTGACGGCGGATGTCTTGCAGTAAACAGCTTTGAGGGTCTTATGCGTTACAACGCTGAGGGCAAGCTTGAGCCTGCATGTGCAGAGAGCTATGAGGTTTCTGAGGATGGCCTCACATACACATTCACAATGCGTGACGGTCTTAAGTGGTCAAATGGTGATGAGCTTACTGCAAAGGATTTCGAGTGGTCTTGGAGGAGAGCTGCAGATCCTAAGACAGCTGCAGATTACAGCTACCTTTGCGCAGTATTCGCAGGATATGATGATACAAAGGGGCTTGCTGCTGATGATGTAGTTGCTTCTGATGATGGAAAGACTCTTACAGTCAAGCTTAAGGCAGTTACACCATACTTCCTTGACTTATGTGCATTCCCATTCTTCTTCCCTGTAAACCAGAAGTCAGTAGAGGGAAATGATGACTGGGCAAACGATGCAAGCGACAAGTTCGTTACAAACGGTGCATTCACACTCAAGGAGTGGAAGCATGATTCAAGCATGACATATGTTAAGAATCCTAACTACTGGGATGCTGACAATGTAACAGTTGATGAGATGAACGTAATGCTTACATCTGATGATGTTTCAGCTTACACAGCTTACCAGAACGGTGACCTTGATTTTATTGATTCAATTCCTACAGCAGAGATTGAGGCAGCTAAGAAGACAAGCGAATTCTACACAGTAGACAACCTTGGAACATACTACGTAGGCTTCAACATTAACTCTAAGCTCTACTCAGAACTTGGATTAGATGCTGACCAGGCTAAGGTATTCAGAAAAGCAATCTGTCTTCTTATCGATCGTCAGTACATTATCGATACAATCGCCCAGGGCGGACAGAAGATTGCCACAACATTTATCCCAGAGGGCGTTACAGATGGTAACGGTGGCGAGTTCAAGAACAAAGATTACTACGGCACAGATTACGATAAGAACTTTGAGGAGGCTAAAGAGCTTCTTGCTTCTATCGGATTATTAGATGAGAGCACAGGTCAGGTAAACCAGACTGTCGAGTTCTCATACCTTGTAAACAACTCAGAGTCAAATGTAAAGATTGGTGAGGCTATCCAGGCAGATCTTTCAAAGGTAGGTATCAACTTAAAGGTTGAGCAGCAGGAGTGGAACGTATTCCTTAACAGCCGTAAGGACGGACAGTTTGATTTCGCCCGTGAGGGATGGCTTATGGATTACAACGATCCAATCAACATGCTTGAGATGTTCACAACAAAATCAGGTAACAACGATATGCAGTTCGGTCGTTAATTTGATTTTGCTATCATAACAAAGCCGCTCGTGCCATTCGCACGACGATGCGAATAACATGCAGAGTATACAGGAAGTCATACAGCTATTGTATGGCTTCCTTTTTTTGCGTTTAAAGTGGGCTTTTCAGAGCGAAAAAAGGCTCTTTAAAAAAATATGATAATGGTGTAGAATTGTTATTATATAGTTTTAGAATGATGTTTGAGGGTGTGTGATGATTTTAGGACTAAGTGATACGGAAAAGAAATTTAAGACAGCGATGGATACGGCGGGTGCCGACATGACAGTGGTCAACAGCTGGCTTAAGTTGTATGTCAAAACCAAAAAGAATTCCTCCGGTGTTGCAAAGCGCTATTATGGCGTGAAGACAGGTTTAAGCAGCCTGCTTTCAGATTTAAAGGAGCTTGAGCAACAAGTTATCGGGTATTGTGAGCTCACAGGAACCGACCGGAAGCACTTTGGAGAGCTGATAAAGGCTTGCAAAGCGAAAAGCGGCATGTTTGACGATGAATTTTTAATCAGCAAGGTGGACACGGATTTTCACACGACTCTGGACTCTGTTGTAAAGCAGGGGGAGAGATATCTGTCATCCTTTGACAACGGTATCATTTTACAGAGTGAGATAGAGAATCTGATATACCTGACAAATGAGGGGCTTGAAAGGAAAAAGCCTGATTTGTTTGCTCTGTCATATTTCTATCTGGGGCACAGCAACAAAGAGCTTGCAGAGCTAAATTTCACACAAAAGACTAAGAGAGTGCATGAGATATATTACGAGGAGTTCTGGAAGGATATATTAAAGCAGCTTGAGGCATGTGTGAAGCAGGCTGAGGCCATAAACGATAAGTATGAGGGCACGACAGACCGGCGCACGGCAAGGATACTGTCAGAGCTTAAACCGCTGCTTGTGGGTGTTACAAAGCAATGGGAGCCGGAACAGACAGCAGAGTATATACTGCGCGATATGTGCAGGATATTCAGGGATTGACATAGAAAATGTAGATTGATAAAGGAGCAGAATATGGATGTTATAATTTGGGCAATTATCTTAGGAGCTGTTTTTTACATTAACAAAAAATCAAAGAACGCAGGCAGTAAAAACACGCAGCCAAACAAACCGAGACCGCAGCAGAAGCAGATACAGCAGATATGGAACAGCATGCAGAATACAGTTCAGTCGGGTATGAATGCATTGAACCAGACATATCAGCAGAAACAACAGCCACAGATGCAGCAGAGAGTACAGAGGCAGCCAAGACCACAGCAGAGCAATCCGGATATAGTGCAGAGGGCCGTGAAAAATAACGCACGCTTTGCGGATGATACGACACAAAAAGAGCTTGAGGCTATGCACGGACATAGCGAGGCACAGCAGAGGATGGCTCAGGAGCACTCAAGAAACTGCCAGACACTGCATACCAAAGCGGCAGACGGTGCAAAGATTATAGAGGCTGAGACACAGAGCATGTTTGGCAGTGTTGAGGATCTGATTGCCATGGGATACAGCGGCAATCTGGAGTTTGAGAGAGATTTCCTTGGGGAAGGCTTAGACATGATTAACAACTTTTAAATAATAAGGAAAGAGGCAGAAATGATGGACAGAACACCAAAGCCCGGAGAGCTTTACAGGCACTTTAAGAATAAGCTGTATCAGATAGTTACAGTGGCGACACATTCAGAGACAGGGGAAAAGCTTGTGATTTATCAGGCTTTATATGATGATTTTGGGATATACGCCAGACCACTCGACATGTTTGTAAGCGAGGTGGACCATGAGAAATATCCTGATGTGAAGCAGAAATACAGATTTGAGAAGATCACACTTAAGGATCAGCCGGAGGATATGTCGGGAAAGAGTATCTCTTTGAGCACTAATGCGATTGCACCTGAAGCTGTTAGTGTTCAGACACAGGCATGTTATGAGCCGGCACCGGATGCAGATGAAGGCCAGGCACCGGATCCGCGTTTGCTGGAGTTCCTTGATGCGGATACCTTTGAAGAGAAGTACAATATACTTATTTCAATGAGGGATATCATAACCGACCGCCTTATAGATGACATAGCGGTGGTTATGGATGTTGTAGTTCCTGAGGGCCCATTGCAAAAGCGGTATGATGATTTAAAGAATACGATAAAGACCAGGCAGTACTATGAATTTTCCAATCGGCTCAGATAGCTGTTGTGATATTTGCCGGATTCAGTGACATCCTCGCCAAACCAGTCAGGCGCTGTGAATTCATTTGCTGCGTCGACAGAGTCGAATTCAACCTCCACAAGTGTAAGAGGAGCCAGATCACCCTCAAATACATCAAGCTCTGCGGTCAGACCACCGTCAAGAGGTATGAGATAGCGTGTCTTTTCGATGAGACGACCGTCAATCTTTTGGACAAGATGGTCGTAGGCTTCTTTTGTGAGAGGAAGATTGTACTCCTCGCGCATCATAAGACCGGCTCCCTTGTAGGTCATATAATAGCTGTCATTTGAGCGTCTGACTCTGACAACAGGCGAGGTGCACAGATAGCCCTGGGCGATTTTCTTGCTCGCGTAGCTGTCTAAATTGGAAGGAAGCTGTTTAAGTAAGTATTTTCTTTCGATTTCCATGGTATATCCTTTCAGGTTACTGGTAGATTTATAGTTACGGTTTATATTTTTGTTTTACCCTCATATCATTTATATATGATTATAATGACCGGTATTTAAAAATTCAAGGACGAACCGCAGCTTTTTATAGTATGATTAAAGGGTCAAAAGGTATCATAGTATTATCAAAGAAAAATAAAGGAGAAAAATATGATTAAAGTAGGAATTTTTATGGCAGACGGCTGTGAGGAGATTGAAGGACTTACAGTAGTCGATATAGTTAGAAGAGCAAAGCTGGAGATTGAAACCATATCAATCACGGAAAAAGCCGAGGTGACAAGCTCTCATCAGGTGACATTTAAGACAGATACCACAAAGGCACAGGCTGATTTTGACAGCTACGATGCAATCGTACTGCCGGGAGGCATGCCGGGTACATTAAACCTCGGTGCTGATGAGACCGTAGTAAAGACAATTAAGAGATTCGCCGCTGAGGGAAAGCTTGTTGCAGCGATATGTGCAGCGCCTAGCGTGCTCGGTGAGAATCATATACTTGAGGGCAAAAAAGCTACCTGTCATCCGGGTTTTGAGGAAAAGCTGCTCGGTGCACAGTGGCTTGAGCAGCCTGTAGTTGTGGACGGCAATGTGATTACAAGTCGTGGAATGGGAACAGCTATTGCGTTTGCACTCGAGCTTGTCAGATACTTCACAGACGATGCCACAGTAGAGCATATTCGACAGGGACTGGTATACTAATACAACGTTCAGCAAATAATCAGATTAATCATAAATGAGGGGCAAAATATCTTTTGACCCTCATATCATGTAATAAA
>OLIY01002034.1_pt1 | contig 11476 bp, 11 predicted proteins | sample 1601431 | NCBI WGS metagenome assembly OLIY01 (sample SAMN04168659, study PRJEB22393) | human gut metagenome | biome: human gut microbiome; feature: stool | host: Homo sapiens | collected 2014-05-12
GCAGTCGGACAATGTGATCCGGTTCATTTTACAGAAGAGAATGGCCGACACGCATCCGCTCGTGACGATTCTCGGCGTGCTCATCGGCCTGCCGCTTTTCGGGTTCATGGGCGTTATCTTCGGCCCGCTGCTGCTGGCGATGTTCGTCTTCTTCGTCCATATCTTCAAGCGCAAATACCTCGACGGCGCGGAGACCGCGCGTCTGTTCGTTCCCGACAGGTAGCTCGCCCCGCAAACGGAATCGGGAGCCGACATTCGGCTCCCGCTTCCGTTGTAAATGCATCCGAAAGGTTTATTCGCGGATGCAGCGCACCGAGTAGGCGTCGGCGCGGGCACCTCCGCCGGCGGGCGAGGTGGTAATCATCTCGTTGCCGGCCGTGTCCTTGATCTGGAACGAGAGCACCGAGTAGGCCCCGCCCTGGAACCTGTCGCCGGGGTAGGGTGCGTTGCCCCAATAGGAACCCCACAAGCCGCTCATGCTGCCCATCAGCATGGCGTAGGAGCCGTCGAAGCGCGCCGCTGCGGGGAAGTAGGAAGATGCGCTGTCGCTCAGATTGAAAGTCCAGCCGTAGTCGTAGTCGGCGAGCGATTTCGCACCGTCGCCGCTGATGTCGGCGATATCGAAATCGTCGATCACCCAAGCGTAGCCGCCCGATGCGGTGAAGTTGCGGAATACGTCGGCAGGCGGAACGCGCCATCCGACGGGACACGGGTCGTAGAAGGATTTGGCCCCCTTGTTGAGGAAGTCGTTCGTCTCGTTGCGTTCAGCGCCTTTGGGATTGCCCCACAGGGCGTCGTTGCTCGCGTCGGCTTGCAGCCAGTCGCGCGAAGTGCTGAACTGCGCATAGTTGGAGAGGCAGACCGTCGGATTGGCGATGGCGAAGGCGAGATTGTTGTCCGCTGTGCTCGACTGCGACGAGTTGGTGATTTTGATTTCGTTGTTGTCGCCGTCGTAGATCGGCGCACCGACGGTGGCGGTCGTTCCGGTCAGCGTCGGTGCCGCGGGAAACGGATCTTTGCGGCCCCACTGGTAATATAACCCGTAGGAAGCGAGTATCTTGTCCGTCGTCGAATTGTCGTTAGCCAGGGCTCCAAGGTTGCGGTTCATCAGCGTATAGCCGTTGAAATCGACCGTACCGCCCTCCGCATCGGGGTCGTAATCAGTCGCCCAGATATGCCAGCTCCAGATAAGTTCGCCGTCAGCATCATAAGCCCCGATCACGGCGTTGCCCTGCTTGATCTTGGTGGCGTCGTCGCTGTCGGCACCGATGTAGAACGACGCCTTGCCGTCCTCGAAGTCGGCATACTGCACGAATCCCGATGCGGTCTGCCATACGACGTCCACATAGGAAGTAGCCAGCTGGGAACCGTCGCCCTTGCGCGTGGCGTCGATCAGGTAGTTCGTTTCGGGTTCCGTGACGATGTAACTGTTGGCCACCTCGGCGCTGATGTCCTTCGTCGTCACGATACCGGCGAAGAGCGTCGCCGAAACGAGCGTCCCGCCGGGGGTGTAACCCGTAAAGGAGAACGAGCCGGTCTTGACGGCATCCCCGCTCTCGATGTCCTCGGACGAAGGAGCCTTGACGGAGATCATCGCGCCTGCCAGGTCAACGACCGCCTCGTCCCAACCGGTGGGTTTGCTCGTCGCGGACAGTGTCTTGATGTTCTGTGCCGTGAAACCGACCGTAGCCGACCCTCCGGCCTGCGCAAAGAACACCGCCGGGGAATCGAGCGTGATCTTGCCCGAATCCTTATCCTTGCTGCATGCCACGACGAAAACCGCCGCAGTCACGACCACAGCCATCAGCCTTACGAATCCTTTCATATTACTCAAATTTACCGAATTTCAATTTAAAAAATCTTTGCAAAGATACCAAAAAGCGGGATAAATCCTACAAGGACATCCCAAATTATTCATTTGGGAATAATTATTGTCGCCTACTCCCTAACGAATTATAAATGCAAATAGTATGTCCAAATTGAAAATTGAAACGGGAAGTTCGCCCGCCGGGGAGCGTTTCAGCATCACGGTGACCGAAGAGGGCCCTTACCTGGTCTACGGAAGGCCGCCGCTGGCCGAACAGTTCATCATGCCCAACGAGTCCAACGAAAGCTGGTATTTCCAGCAGGGCAGGCTTTTTTCGACCGAGGCGGAACCCACGGCGATCTGCCGCTGCGGCGCATCGCACCGCAAGCCCTACTGCGACGGTTCGCACGAGAAGGCAGACTGGGATCCCCGCCTCACGGCACGTCCGGACGCCCTGCTCGACGATGCCGAGGTGATCGACGGGGGCACGCTCCAGATGACGGATAACGAGAAATATTGCGTCTTCGCACGTTTTTGCCACCCGCACGGCGATGCGTGGACACTGACCGAGACATCCGACGATCCCGAAGCCCGCAAGCTGGCCATCCGCGAGGCCTCGATGTGCCCCAGCGGCCGTCTGATGGCGTGGGACAAGGAGACGATGAAACCCTTCGAGTTCCGTTTCGAACCGAGCCTGGGGCTGATCGAGGACATCACGATCGGCGCCAGCGGAGGGCTGTGGATACGGGGCGGGATACCCATGCGGCGCGAGGGCGGGCAGACCTACGAGATCCGGAACCGCGTCGTGGCATGCCGCTGCGGGCAGTCGGCCAACAAACCCTATTGCGACGGCACCCACGCCTCGATCAAGTGGAAGGACGACCTGGCAGGCGAACCCGTCGGCGAAACCCTGCCCGAAGAGGTATACTGAGAGATCGCCGCACGGCACTGCGACAGGCAGCACGGCACCGCGCAACCGGAACGACGGCAGAGCTGTGCCGGCAGGGGTAACGGGCCTGCTGCACACGGAAAGAGGGACGCACACGCGTCCCTCTTGTATTACAACACATTGCAAAGTTTACCTACACAAAAACTCGATGTAATCGCAGATGGCTTTCGTACAAACGGGACAAAACTCGTCCGTCCGGTGCAGGTTGTTCATCAGGCAGTTCCGCCACGGGCGATAGACCCCCTTCGCAGCATAACCGCCGCCCTCGAAAACCCCTACGACCCCCTCGTACTCAGGGGTGTCGGGCGTCGGAACGGGCGTCCCGGCCGGCACCATCGCTTTCCAGAACTTGTCCTCGAACCCGACGAGCGTTGTCAGGTTCGCCTCCCACGGCTCGATGTCCCGGGCATACATGTCGTCGTAGGAGGTCGTGCCGACATACTCGTCGCCCAGCCCCAGCAGCAGGTGCCCGAATTCGTGGACGTAAATCTTCCCGGTGCGCGTAGGGTGGTGTGCGGCGCTGATGCCATAGAAGTTGAAGATACCGCCACCCCCGTATTTCTGGGTGTTGGACAACACATAGATATAGTCGTAAGGGACATGCGCCGCGATGTCGCGCAGGCGCTGGAAGTCGTCGACCATCTGGTAGCGCTCCGAGCCGAACGTATAGAAAGAGGCCCCGCAGGCCGTGTTGCGCCACACGCGCTCGCCGGGGATCGTCACGCCCGAATCGGCGGACGGCGCCCACACGGCGCGGATATTGAACCGCGAAGCGTATTCCCTGAAAGGCGAATAACTGAAAAATTCGCGTGCGAATTCACGGCAGGCCGCTTCGAATTTCGCCCGCTCCCCGGCGCCATACCCCTCGGGCAGCAGCACGATGTCGACACGATGTGCGGGGTTGCCGTTATATGCCACCTCGAAAGTCTCGTAGCGGGGCGTGAACTGCGCGACGAAGCAGGATGCGGGGTCGATATTCTGGCTGAACCGCTTTTCGAAGTGCCCCCCGGCATTGCGGCCGAAGATCTCGATGCGGCACGGGCGCCTGGGATAGGGGAATACGACCGACTCGGGATAGGAACGGCGCACGCTGTCGGCCTCGGCCGTGCTCTGCCACTCGTTGAAGAGCGTACAGAAGCCGCGCGAATAGATCTCCCGTTCGGAAGCGCGGTCGACGATGCGGAAAAACTGGTTCCCGTAGCCCGTCGTATCGAGGAGCGACACGTGCGAGCCCGCCCAGTAGGGTTCGGCCTTCAGGGCGTCGAAGAAATACTCTTCCGAGCGGCTGTCGCCGCTGTGGTAATAGTCGAAGCGCATCGTCTCTTCGAGGAAATAGTCCGAGAAGCGCACCTGCGCCGACACGGCCGGGCACGTACCGAGAAACAGCAAGAGGAAAAATCTCTTCATGGCAATCTGCTTTTCAATCCACACCCCGGGAAACGGGCTTCCGGTTCCGGGATGTTGCAATGATATAACTCTATTCGGCATCTAATATACGAAAAAAGGGGTACGGTTTCGACCGTACCCCCGGAAAATCCCCCGAACTGGTTATTTTTTCTCCGGCCGGGCGATCGTCTCGCGCATCGACGTGTCGGCCATGATGTTCTTCATCTTATAGTAGTCCATAATCCCCAGGTTGCCATTGCGGAATGCCTCGGCCATAGCCAGCGGCACCTCGGCTTCGGCCAGGATCACCTTTGCGCGGGCATCCTGAGCCTTGGCCTTGTTCTCCTGCTCGAGTGCGACGGCCATGGCGCGGCGCTCCTCGGCCTTGGCCTGGGCGATGTTCTTGTCGGCCTGCGCCTGGTCCATTTGCAGCTGGGCGCCGATGTTCTTGCCCACGTCGATGTCGGCGATGTCGATCGAGAGGATTTCGAAGGCCGTTCCGGCGTCGAGGCCCTTTTCGAGCACCACGCGCGAAATGGAGTCGGGATTTTCGAGCACGATCTTATGCGACGCGGCCGAGCCGATCGACGAAACGATGCCCTCGCCGACACGCGCCAGCACGGTCTCCTCGCCGGCGCCGCCGACCAGCTGTTTGATATTGGCGCGCACCGTAACGCGGGCCTTGGCGATCAGCTGGATGCCGTCCTTGGCGACGGCCGCTACGGGCGGCGTGTTGATGACCTTGGGGTTCACCGACATCTGCACGGCCTCGAACACGTCGCGGCCCGCCAGGTCGATGGCCGTAGCCATCTTGAAATCGAGCATGATATTGGCCTTCTGTGCCGATACCAGGGCATGCACCACGCTGGTGACATTGCCGCCCGCAAGGTAATGCGCCTCGAGTTCGTTGGGGTTGAGTTCCAGCCCGGCCTTCGTGCTCTCGATCATCGACGATACGATCGTCGAGGGCGGCACCTTGCGCCAGCGCATCAGAATGAGTTGCAGCAGGCTGATCCTTACGCCCGACACCAATGCCGAGAACCACAGTCCCACCGGGATGAAATAGAAGATGAGCCAGATCGCAAAAAGGCTCACGAATACGATCAATACGATCAATCCTGCTTGAAAATCCATAATCGAATGCTATTAAGTTAGAAAATTATCCTTGAATTACACCTTTCTGCCCGAGCTCACTCCACGGGCGTTATCCTGACCAGCGAAACCCCGTGGTAGGGTACAAGCGCCCGGAGCGTGCCCGTGCACGTACCCAGGTCTTGCTGCCGCCACAAGTCCCGGACTTCGGCCTTTCCGCCGATCCCGAGTTCCCGCAGGTCGAATTCGAATTCGTAGTTCTGCTCCTGGATGGCTTCCGCCTCGTCCTGATCCCACAGCACGAAATAGGGATCCAACTGGAAAAATCCCAGCGCATACGAACCGTCGCAGAGTTTTTTGTACCACACCTGCCCGTTGGGAACGACCCGTTTGACGGCGGGGGCGACCAGCGGATCCTGGTTCACGGCGATCACTTCGGAATTGGTCAGCAGCCCGAGCGTGAAGTCGTCTATCGCCCGCATGTCGCAACCGATCAGCAGCGGGGCGGAGAGGATGGCCCACAGCGAAATATGGGCATATTGTTCGTCGGGGGTCAGCTCGGATTCGTGGGCATCGGCACCCCAGCCGTGTCCCAGCCGGCCGACCACCAGCATATCGGGGTCGTTGTACCTGCCCGGGGCCGTGGCCTGCGCGCAAACGTCCTGCGCCACGAGGTCATCGCGGACGACATCCGCCTGCTGACCGCCCTCTGGCCGGACCGCGAACATGCCCCCCACGCCGGACAGTTCTTCACCCTGCGTGCCTGGGGCGCAGATGAAGCGCCCTTCCTGTCCCGGCCCATCAGCGTCCACAAGTGGGATGCTGAGACCCAGACCGTCGAGTTCCTGTACGCCGTCGTGGGCGAGGGGACCCGCAAGCTGACGACCCTGAAAAAGGGTGACAGCTTCCAGCTCACCGGCCCCATGGGCAACGGCTTCGATGTGGCCGACATCCTGAGCAAGTATCAGAAGATCGCCGTCGTGGGCGGCGGCATCGGCACCGCCCCCATGTACCAGCTCACCCGGGAGCTGGCAGCGGGCGGCGTCAAGCCGGACGTCTTCTTCGGCTTCCGCGATAAGCCCTACTGCATGGAAGAGTACCGCTCCATCGCGGGCATCGTCAAGGTGTCCACCGACACCGGCGCGGTGGGTTTCCACGGTTTCGTCACCCAGCTGTATGACCCGGCGGATTACGATGTGGTGCTGGTGTGCGGCCCCACGGTCATGATGCGGAATGCCGCCCGCCTCTGCGCGGAGAAGGGGACTCCCTGCTTCGTCAGTCTGGAAAAGAAGATGGCCTGCGGCATCGGTGCCTGCCTCGGCTGCACCTGCGAGACCAGGAGCGGCGAGGGCAAGAGCGTGTGCAAGAATGGCCCTGTGTTTGATGCAGCGGAGGTGTTCTGATGGCAGACTTGAAAACGAACCTGCTGGGCTTTACCATGAACAGCCCCATCATCGGGGCCTCCGGCACGGTGGGCTACGGCGTGGAATACGAAGAGCTGGCTGATTTCAGCAAGATCGGCGGCATCTCGGGCAAGGGTCTGACCCTGCACGGCCAGTACGGCAACAAGGGCGAGCGCCTGTGGGAGACGCCCTCGGGCCTCATCAACAGCATCGGCCTGCAGAACCCCGGTGTCCAGCACTTCATTGATGTGGAACTGGGCGAGATGCTGGAACTCAAGCAGAAGTACGGCACGGTGGCCATTGCCAACCTCGGCGGCCACAGCGAGGAAGAGTACGTCGAGGGCGCAGCCATGCTGAGCGAGAGCGGCGTGGACATCGTGGAGCTGAACATCTCCTGCCCCAACGTCAAGGTGGGCGGCATGGCCTACGGCGTCAAGGCGGAAGCTGCCGGTGAGGTGGTGCGGATGGTCCGCGACGCCTGCAAAAAGCCCCTGATGGTCAAGCTCAGCCCGCAGGCCGAGAACATCCCCGAGATGTGCAAGGCCGTGGAAGCCGCCGGTGCGGACGCCATCAGCCTGACCAACACCTTCCAGGCCTGCGCTATCGATTTGGAGAAGCGCCGCCCGGTGTTCGACAACATCTTTGCCGGCCTGTCCGGCCCGGCGGTGCGCCCCATCGCCCTGCGGATGGTCTGGCAGGCCGTCGGCGCGGTGAACATCCCGGTCGTGGGCCTCGGCGGCATCGCCACCGGTAAGGACGCACTGGAATTCATCATGGCCGGTGCCACGGCGGTGCAGGTGGGTGCAGCAAACTTTGCCAACCCCCGCGCCATGGAGACCATCGCCGAAGAAATGGCGGTCTGGATGGACGCCCACGGCGTCAAGACGCTGGACGAGATCCGCGGCTGCGCGCGCTGAGCGAATAAAACAGGGATTAAACGTATATGACTTGCAAATATTCATTAATTCTTAAAATTTATGAATAAATTTGCGTTTTGACAAAATGCGTGGTACAATACCGCATGAACGAAAACAACAGAGTATAGAGAGGGAAAAATATCATGAGTGAAGCACTTGAAATTCTGAAGAGCTGTGACGCATTTCTGGAAGGCCACTTCCTGCTGTCTTCTGGCCGCCATTCCAGCGCATACTGCCAGATGGCATATCTGCAGCAGTACCCCGACCGCTGTGCCGAGGTCATGAAGGCTGTGGCCGATAAGATCAAGGAGATGGATGTGGACGTCATCGTCGGACCTGCCATGGGCGGCATCGTCTACGCCTACGAGCTGGCCCGCCAGACCGGCAAGCGCGCCATCTTCACCGAGCGCGTGGACAACGTGATGACCCTGAAGCGCTTCGCCATCCATCCGGGTGAGAAGTGCCTCATCGCTGAGGATGTCGTGACCACCGGCATCTCCTCTCTGGAGACCAAGCGTGTCATCGAAGAGGCCGGCGGCGTCTGCCTGGGCATCACCTGCGTGGTGGACCGCACCAAGCCCGAGGCTCCGTCTCCCATCCCCATCGTGGCCAGCGCTCTCAAGCTGGACCTGCCCAACTACGCCCCCGAGGAGTGCCCCATCTGCAAGGAGGGCAAGCTGCCTCTGGTGCATCTGGGCAGCCGCAAGATGAAGCAGGAAGCCAAGCAGACCCTGTAAACGCGCAGGCGTGTTGAAGCGAGGAGTATCTAATGAACGCATATCTTCTTTTGGCAAATGGCATGGTCTTTGCCGGCCAGTCGGTGGGCGCTGAGGGCGTCACCGTGGGCGAGGTCGTCTTTGCCACCGGCATGGTGGGCTTTCAGGAGACGCTGACCGACCCCAGCTACTACGGCCAGATCATCACCCAGACCTACCCCCTCATCGGCAACTACGGCATGAATAAGGACGACATGGAGTCGGATAAGATCTGGGCCAAGGGTTATATCGTCCGCGAGGCCTGCCAGACCCCGTCCAACTGGCGCTGTGAGGAGACGCTGGACAGCTTTCTGAAGAAAAACAATACCATCGGCATCGAGGGCATCGACACCCGCCACCTCACCCGCATCATCCGGGAGAGCGGCGTCATGAACGGTGCCATCCTGACTACCTTTGACCCCGCCGACCCGGCCAACAAAGCCGAGACGGATAAGCTGCTGGAAGAGATCCGCGCTTACGCCGTTACCGACGCCGTGAAGAGCGTCACCTGTGCAGAGCCCGAGGTCTACAACGAGAAGGGTGAGACCCACATCGTGCTGATGCACTACGGCTGCAAGCGGAACATCATCCGCTGCCTCGTCAAGCGCGGCTGCAAGGTGACGGTCATGCCCGCCTTTGCCACCGCTGAGGAAGTTGCTGCCCTGGACCCGGACGGCATCATGCTCTCCAACGGCCCCGGCGACCCCGCCGAGCCGGTGGAGGTCATCGAGAACCTCAAGCATATCTTTGAGCTGAATATCCCCACCTTCGGCATCTGCCTCGGCCACCAGCTCTCCGCTCTGGCCGCCGGTGCCAAGACCATGAAGCTCAAGTACGGCCACCGCGGCGCCAACCAGCCCGTCACCGACTTCGAGTCGGGCCGCACCTTCATCACCAGCCAGAACCACGGCTATGCAGTCGTGGGCGATGAGCTGCCCGCCGAGATGGGCGAGGTGGCTCAGGTGAACGCCAACGACGGCACCTGCGAGGGCATCAAGTACAAGAAGTGGAACTGCTTCACCGTCCAGTTCCACCCCGAAGCCAACGGCGGCCCCAAGGACACTGAGTTCCTGTTCGACCGCTTCCTGAACAACGTCAAAGCAGCAAAGAAGGAGGCACGCTGAAATGCCTAAGGACCCCAGAATCAAAAAAGTGCTGGTCATCGGCTCCGGCCCCATCATCATCGGTCAGGCTGCTGAATTCGACTACTCCGGCACACAGGCGTGTAAGGCGCTGCGTAAGCTGGGCTACTCCGGTAACACCACCGATCCGAAAGAGATTGAAGCTGCATACAACGAGCTGAAAAAGCTGATGCCAAACGTCGCGGCGTTTAACTCCGATAACCCGGCGAACCCGTATATGGAAGGCGAAGTTAACCTCGGCATGATCTGGAACGGTTCTGCTTTCGTTGCACGCCAGGCGGGTACGCCAATTGATGTGGTGTGGCCGAAAGAAGGCGGTATTTTCTGGATGGACAGCCTGGCGATCCCGGCAAATGCCAAAAACAAAGAAGGCGCGCTGAAATTGATCAACTTCCTGCTGCGCCCGGATGTGGCAAAACAGGTTGCTGAAACTATCGGTTATCCAACGCCAAACCTTGCGGCGCGTAAGCTGTTAAGTCCGGAAGTGGCGAACGATAAAACGCTCTACCCGGATGCTGAAACCATTAAAAATGGTGAATGGCAGAATGACGTTGGCGCAGCCAGCAGCATTTATGAAGAGTATTATCAGAAGCTGAAAGCAGGACGTTAATTCAGCAAGCGGGCGGTGATATTACCGCCCGTTTTTTATTTAGCAAGGATGTGGCTAATGAGCCAGGACAGTAGAGTTTTCTTTCGTATATTCTTCGGTATCGGTCTGGTACTGATCCTCATTTCTGTTGTTATCTTTTATAACCAGTTCACCTATAGCAAAGACGCGATTCATACTGAAGGCGTCATTGTTGATACCGTCTGGCACTCCAGTCATTCTCATCGCACGGGTAAAAATGGTTCGTGGTATCCCGTCGTTGCCTTTCGTCCGACGCCAGATTACACGCTAATTTTCAATTCGAGTATTGGCAGCGATTTTTATGAAGGCAGCGAAGGCGATAAAGTTAATGTTTATTATTCTCCAGGACATCCTGAAAAGGCTGAGATAAATAACCCGTGGGTTAATTTTTTTAAATGGGGGTTTATCGGCATTATGGGCGTTATTTTTATCTCCGTCGGTTTATTAATCAGTATGCCCTCCTCTAAAAAGACACGCAGGAAACGGAAGTCCCGCCCATGAAAAAAATCATAATATTGCTCAGTTTACTGATACTCCTGCCTCTGACGGCAACCAGTAAGCCCTTAATTCCAATAATGAAGACACTTTTTACGGATGTTACCGGTACTGTACCAGATGCTGAAGAGATCGCGCATAAAGCCGAGCTTTTTCGCCAACAAACCGGAGTTGCACCGTTTATTGTGGTTTTACCCGACATTAATAATGAAGCCAGTCTCAGGCAAAATGGCAAAGCGATGCTGGCGCATGCGGCATCTTCAATGAGTAATGTAAAAGGAAGTGTTCTGTTACTCTTTACTACCCGCGAGCCACGGTTAATTATGATAACCAACGGCCAGGTTGAAAGCGGTCTGGACGATAAACATCTCGGCCTTCTGGTAGAAAATCACACGCTGGCTTATTTACATGCGGACCTCTGGTATCAGGGTATCAATAATGCATTGGCTGTTTTACAAGCACAGATATTAAAACAACCGACGCCACCACTGACATATTATCCGCATCCCGGACAACAGCATGAAAATGATCCACCCGGCAGTACCACGACATTAGGCCTTTTTGCCTGGGCAGTTGCATTCATCGTCTTTGCTGCATTTTTTAACTACACAACGCGCCTTTATTATGCGTTAAAATTTGCAGTGGCGATGGCTGTTGCCAATATGGGTTATCAGGCTTTATGTTTGTATATCGATAACAGCTTTGCGATTACCAGAATATCGCCACTCTGGGCAGGGCTGATTGGTGTCTGTACGTTTATTGCCGCGTTACTATGGACGAGTAAACGGTAAAAGAGGCAGTAAAGTTCGCGTGTATTATGCCGGATGCGGCGCGAACGCCTTATCCGGCCCACAAAACCCGCAAATTCAATTAATTGCGCCCCTTCACAGGCCTGACAAGCG
>OLIY01002040.1_pt1 | contig 11454 bp, 12 predicted proteins | sample 1601431 | NCBI WGS metagenome assembly OLIY01 (sample SAMN04168659, study PRJEB22393) | human gut metagenome | biome: human gut microbiome; feature: stool | host: Homo sapiens | collected 2014-05-12
GGGCTTTTTTCATTCATGAATCTAACAAATATCGAACTTTCCTATAAAGCAAAAACAGGTTGGAAAATCAAACGATTTTCCAACCTATCAAACATTTTACCATATATGCATTACATGCTGCATTCCAAGACTTACGATTGTAATTCCAAGCCAACATGACATTCCAAGAAGAATCGGGCGTCCTCCGCTTTTTATTAACTTTACAATGTATGTGTTAAATCCAATTGCCCCCATCGCCATAATAATAAAGAATTTAGACAAATCTTTAAGCGGCACAAATACTTCTGCCGGTACTCCCACTGCTGTAGCGATTGTCGTAATCAAGCTCGCTCCGATAAAAAAGAGAATAAAAAATGGAAATACCTGTTTTAACGACACCTTATCTCCATCTCCTTTCTCAGCTTTTCTTGCCTGCAAAAATGCCAAAACCAAAGTAATCGGAATGATTGCCAATGTTCTTGTCAGCTTTACTGTTACTGCCTTATCAAGCGTCTGACTTCCTAAGTTATAAAGGCTGTCCCATGTAGACGCTGCTGCCGTAACAGAAGAAGTATCATTTACCGCTGTCCCTGCAAAGATACCAAACGCTTCTCCGGATGTGGTAGAAAAACCAAGTACGCCTCCAAGTACCGGGAATATAAGCGCCGCTAAAATGTTAAACAGAAAGATAACAGAAATTGCCTGTGCTACTTCTTCCTCATCTGCATCAATGACAGGTGCCGTGGCTGCAATCGCAGAACCTCCACAGATGGAAGAGCCAACTCCAACCAATGTTGAAATCTTCGCTGGTATGCGAAGTACACGGTGAAGTACATATGCAATCACCAATGATACCGTAATCGTACAGAGTATGATCGGCAAAGACTGTTTTCCGGTCTCCATCACAACTTTTAGATTCATTCCAAATCCTAATAACACAACTGCATATTGTAAAATCTTTTTCGATGTATACTTAATTCCTGGTGCAAAGGATTCTTTCTTTTTTACAAGCGGAGCAAAAATCATTCCTCCAAGAATCGCAAATACAGGACCTCCTATAATCGGAAATTGTTTTCCAAGCAGACTTGCCGGTACTGCCAATGCCAGACACAACAAAAGTCCTTTCCAGTTTTTGGATATAAAATTCATAGTAACCTCCCTCTACATTTCCGCACAGTTTCATTTTACAGCTACACTATACAGGATTATTATCATTTTGTAAAATTATATATATTGATATAATCATAAATATTTGTTATGATTATAAAAATTATTACCATATTAAAAGGAGAAACTATGCTTGATTTTCGAATGGAAACATTTTTAAAGGTCTGTGAATATATGAATTTTACACATGCCGCTCATGATTTGAATCTGACTCAGCCTGCTGTTTCACAACACATCAAATATCTGGAAATGGAATATGATGCACCATTGTTCGTGCGTGATAAGAAAAAACTAACACTGACTCCTGCGGGTGAAATTCTTCGCTCTGCTTTAGAGACGATGCGAAATGATGAGAACACTATGAAGATACGCATGAAAGAAAGTCTCTGTGGAAAAAAGATCCTGACTTTTGGTGTCACAATGACAATTGGCGAATATGCCATAGTCCCTTCCCTTTCTGCATTCATCAAAAAGCACCCCGACACCGATATTCACGTTCGTTACGCCAATACGCAAACACTACTCTCTTTTTTATACGAGGGAAGCATTGATTTCGCCATTGTGGAAGGATATTTTAAATCCGATAATTTCGAGATCCGTATTTTTAAGACAGAAGAATATATTGCTGTGGCTTCCAAAAACCATGTGTTTCAAAAACCTGTTCACTGTCTGAAAGACTTAACCTCTGAACGTCTTTTGATTCGGGAGCACGGCTCCGGCACAAGAGCAATCCTGACGAAAACACTTGCGCTCAAAAATATGTCGATTCAGAATTTCCCTCATATTGTGGAAATTGAAAATATCCACGCTATCGTCAGCCTGCTTTGTCAGGACTGTGGCATCTCATTTTTATATAAATCAGCCGTTGAGCAGGAAATAAATGATGGTCGCCTGAGACAAATTGCGCTCTCTGACTTTATGGTCATGCATGATTTTACATTTCTTCGGAATAAAGATAGTGTGTTTTCACAGGAATATGAAGTAATCTTTAATGAATTACAATCTTCTATCCTTCCATGATATCAAAAAAGGACTGCTTTTTGCAGCCCTTTCTTCTATAATCCAAATTGAATCTGATTCTCCTCAAGCTCTTCCTGTCTTTCCTCTTCTCGCCCGTTCTTCTGCTGCCTGAGGCATTCTAAAATTGCTTCGTTCAAAGACAACATCTTTTCATCCAACGCAGATACCATCTCCGCACATTCTCTTAAATCTCTGCTGATATAAGCCGGCGCTTTTCCCTCAAACTTATAGTAAATCTTATGTTCTAAACTAGCCCAAAAATCCATCGCAATCGTACGTATCTGAATCTCAACTTTTGTATTCACAACGCTATCTGACAGGAAAATGGGAACTGCCACAAGCATATGATAACTTTTATATCCACTTTCTTTTGGATTCTTAATGTAATCCTTGATGGAAAGCACTTTCAAATCGCTTTGATTCCCAATCATCTCCGCAAGTCTGTAAATATCGGAAGTAAACGAACAAATCAATCTCACTCCTGCAATATCGTTCACATATTTTACCATATTCTCAATCGTTGCCTCGTATCCGTACCTCTTTAATTTTTTGACAATGCTCTCTGCCGTCTTAATTCTCGTTTTAATATGTTCTATTGGATTATACTGATGCACATGCTGAAATTCATCATTCAAAATCTCTAATTTTGTGCCCACTTCTTTCAATGCTGAATTGTACAAAAACATAACTGTTTTCCAACTATCAACATCTTCATAACTTTTAATTGCATCTAACATCAAGTTCTTCTCCCCTATCTTACTCGAAGAGTAATTATTACTACAATAGTATACCATAATCCAAAGAGACTGTCATAAACTTCATGCTTTTTTTAGAAAGTTTCTCTTCATCAGCCTTTATAATTCTAGTTTCATATCGCCATACTGAATCCATTTTTTCTTTCTCATAAATTCTGAAATGAGCAGTGTCACAACAGCCGGAAGGGCAATCTGCATCACTATAATTTTCACAAGCACAACCATCGGCGGCTCCACTGCCGTCATCGTCTGCCATGTCATAATCTGTCCGACAAGTCCTGCTGTTCCCATTCCAGAACCTGTTGCATTGCTTGTCATGTGCAGAATCATCGTTCCGACAGGTCCTAAGATAGCACTTGATAAAATTGCAGGAACCCAGATAATTGGCTTTCTCACAATATTTGGCACCTGAAGCATCGATGTTCCGATTCCTTGTGCTAATAGTCCCCCGATTTTATTTTCTCGATAGCTTGCAACTGCAAATCCAACCATATTACAGCAGCATCCAATTGTTGCAGCTCCTGCCGCAAGACCGGAAAGATTCAAAATAACCCCAAGTGCCGCGGAACTAATCGGAAGTGTCAGAATCATTCCCATCAAAACCGAGACAATAATTCCCATCAAAAACGGCTGCTGCTCTGTTCCCCAATTAATCAATGCTCCAAGCGCTGTCATAAATTCAGAAATCGGAGGTCCAACTAAAAGACCTACCGCCGATCCGGCTGTAATCGTTACAATCGGAGTAACCAAAATATCCACCTTTGTTTTTCCTGAGACAAGATGTCCGAATTCAATCCCTACGTAAGCCGCAAGAAATGCTCCCAACGGTTCTCCCGGTCCTGAAAATACCATGGCACCATCTACAAGAACACTTCCCGCGAGCAGTTTTGCCGCAAATGCGCCCACCATTCCGGCAGTCGCTGCTGACAGCACAACAAGCGGACTGTCCTTAAAGCGATAGGCAACACCTACACCAATTCCTGCCCCCGTAAACGTGGCTGCCATCTTTCCAAGTACAAAAATCATATCCCCGACATTCCCGCCAATCAAACTTCCAATCTGTTGAATAATTGTGCCGACGATCAATGTTGCAAAAAGTCCCTGCGCCATTCCTGTTAATCCATCAATAAAAATACGATCTAATAATTTCTTTAATTTTTCCATTCTACGCTCCCATTACATTTTATTTTACATGTGTCTTGTCACTAGCAAAGTCTACCATATCTACCTATAAAAAGTCAAGCATGTCTATATTGAAAATCAATTGCAAAGTATTGTATAATGATGCATACGAACAAATATAGAAAGGATGACAACCATGTTTCGTTTATGGGGAAAAATATTTAAAGATAATCGAATGTTAAAAGATACTGTCATCTGTGATGATACAGACGATACAAGAACGCACAAGACTTTTCATGCACTGGATGAGATTTGTTACCAGTTTGATTTAAGTAAACCGATTTGGCTGGATTCTACGATTGCTGAATTCAAAAAACATGACAAAGCACGCTTTTATCAGGACAATTTCGTAGATTCCATTGATTTTGACTATCTGGAAATTCATATCATTGAAGAGTAACAAATGAGGGATGTGAGCTTCTCAAAAGCCACATCCCCTATTATCATTTTTCAAATTGCTATTCATTTCGAATTGCTGCAAGTGGGCTTAATTTCATTGCGCGCCGTGCCGGGAAGTATCCTGCCGCCATTCCCACAAGAATCGCAAATGCAAGTGAAATCAGCACAAGCCAAGGTGGAATATAAGAAATTACATCTGTCATGCCCATCTCGGCTCCCATGCTTCCAACCACTTTATTGACCACGAATGACATAATAAGACTTAAGATATTTCCGATCACGCCCCCGATCAGTCCGATAAATCCAGCTTCCAGCAGAAACATCTGCCTAATATTTTTTAGACTGCAGCCTAACACTTTAATAACACCGATTTCTTTCGTTCTTTCATAAATCGACATCATCATCGTGTTTGCAATACCAATCGCAGCAACAAGAAGCGATACCGCACCGATTCCGCCTAGAACCGCCTGTATCATTGCAAACTGTTTCTGCATACTTTCCAGATACTCTGCATTGCTGTATGTCTGAAATCCCAGTGTCCTAATTTCATTGGAAACAGATTCTACATTGTCAAGATTATCCACTTTTACCTGTGCTGAACTATACGTAAAATAACTGTAAGGTTTCCCGCTGCTCGTGGACGGTTGACCCGGAATCGCTCTTCCCCGAAATTCTTTTTTCAAAATGGTTTTCAGTGTCTCGATATCACAATAAGTTGAGTAAGAATATGCATTGTATTCATCAACGGTTCCTTCCACGACACCGGACGCTTTTACAACATATTTTTTTTCTGTCTTTGGTGTCTTCGTTGCTGTCTCTCCTCCATTTTCCACATTACCAAAACCACTTCCCGACTGGCTCTGGTAATAGGCATCTGTATCCAAGATCAAAAACAGAGAATCCTTTGCGAAATCAATATCCGGAAGTTCTCCGGTATCCCAATAACCACTGCCTCCTGATTTATTGCTGAAATTCGTGATTACCATGTTTCCCATCACCAGATCTAATGAGCTTCCATTTTCAGCCGGTAATTCCCCCCCCTCTTTCAATGGAATGTTCATTTTTTCCAATGCCTCATGGGACATTCCCTGCAACGTCAAAAATCCTTCATAATTGCCCTTTAACGCAATTGCAGATACTTCTAAAACAGGACTTACAAATTCTACATTTTCTAATTTTTTCAATTTTTCAATCACAACATCTGTGATATATTCTTTCGATTCCTCTCCGGAATCTACCATCATTCCACCCTGCCCGCCTTTTCCTGTCACCTGAATGGTCGTCAAACCACCAGATTTTTCTATTTCTTTATAGGTAGACTGCTGAAGACCAAGTCCGAGAGAAATCATAACAACAATGGAAGCTGTCCCAATCACAACCCCTAGAACGGTTAAAAAGGTTCGAAGCTTTCTGCGTTTCAGATTTCCACTACTCATTCTCAGTAAGTCTATTAAGCTCATCCTCTAAAATCTCCTCCTCTTCTGCTCTTCTCTTTTTCTCTTTTTTCTTCTTCACAATTACAACTACAACAATCACTCCGATGATAATTACTACGACAATCACCGGAATAATCGGAAACGCTTTTTCTTGCTCAACCATTTCACTTTCATTCATCATGTCATCTGTCATCGGTGCTGTCACTAAAAGTGTCAGTTCTTTTTCAGTTGTAAATACTGCTCCCGACTCATCTTCATAAGTAACAATCATCTTAACTTTACCATCACCTGTTGTCTCTGACTCTCCGGTTATCATACCATCAATTGAAGCTGTCGCTCCGGATTCTACATTTCCGACAAAAATCTCTTTAGATTTGATTCCTTCACCCTCAAATTTTGCTTTTACGTTATACAATTTAATTCTTCCCATGTTATACAGACTGCACATGACATTAACTTCGCTTCCAACTTCCACAGTCTCTCCACTCAGCTCAAATTCACTGAATTCAAATCTCGCATCCTGTTTAACCGGAACTGAGATACTTGATGTACTTTCAAATTGTGTTCCACTTCCGTCTTCATACTTCATAGACATCTCGACACTATATGGTTTCTGTACCAGATCTGATTTTGCATTCATATCAATCGAAATGTCTTTTGTCCCATTTGCTCCGATTCCATCCAGATATACAGTGCTAGAGCCGGACGCCGGAAGGAACGCCGGAGATGCAGTGTTTGCATCCTGTCCTTCTGTCGGTGCGTTAAAGTCAAACAGCATATTTTTTACCGCTGTTGTCTTGGATGTATTTTTCAAATGTACAATCAGTTTAAAATTGCTTCCCGCCTTTACTTCTGCCGGATCCGTTGAAAATCCTGTGACAATTACTCTCGGAACAGATGTCGATGTCGTTGCTGATCCGCCACCTGCACTATCTCCTCCAGTATACATCATCGGTTCACTGTTGTAGACACCTGTATCCCCCGAAGGTTGCTGCGGTTGTGGATCTTTCTGTGGGTTTTCTTCTGGATTTTCCTGTGGCCTCTCTTCCGGCTTAGCTGTCATTTTTACAAATACACTCTGCTCAAATGCATTTTCCAATCCATCGTAAATGACATTGAATTTTACATTATAATATTTTGATGCCACATCCTCCCTTGCTTTCACATCATATGTGATCTCATAAGATTTTCCTGCTTCGATCTTATCCACTTTCTGTTCATAGGATACATTTTCAATTTCAAACGGCCACTCCTCAATATTTGCCCTCACCTGCGGAGCTACCACTACATTTTCAATTGCTGCATCCGTGCCGTTTGTAATCGTAAGCTTTAACTCTTTTTCTTGTCCATACTGATAAGCCGGTGTCGCAGTTCCACTCGCCTTTACGGTCACTTTTCCTGCTGCGTGCAGTGGCATCACCATCCCTGCCACTAGAATCATACTCATGGCAACCATCATTATTTTCTTAATCTTTCTCATCTTCTTTCTCCTCTCCCTTTGTACGGTTGTCTTCTATCTTTACAATCTCTCCATCAATAATATGGAAAATTCGATCGGCATACGAAGCCAGATGATTGTCATGTGTAACCATAACAAGCGTCTTTTTCTGCTCCCTTACCACCTTCTGCATCAGTTCCATCACCTCTTTGGATGTATGCGAATCCAGATTTCCTGTCGGCTCATCCGCAAATATAATCTTCGGATCAACAACTAGTGCCCTTGCAACTCCGACTCGCTGCTGCTGCCCTCCCGACATCTGATTCGGCAAATGCTTTTTATGCTTTTTTAAATTGACCAGATCCAGCATCTTATCTGCTTTTTTTAGTCGGCTTTCTTTTTTCTCTCCGCGAAAGCTCAAGGGCAATGCCACATTTTCCACCGCATTCATCGTCCCGATCAGATGAAAAGACTGAAAAATAAATCCAACATGATCACGTCTAAAGCTGACAAGCTGATCTTCCTTCAGCTTCTCCATGTGCTCGCCGTTGATGATCACTTCTCCTTTTGTCGGTTTTTCCAATCCGGCAAGCATATTTAACAACGTTGATTTCCCCGATCCCGAAGTTCCTACAATCGCACAGAACTCTCCTTCGTTGATCGAAAAATTCACTCCATTCAGAGCATGCACAACACTGTCCCCGACACGATAGAGCTTAAACAAATTCTTCACTTCTATAATTTTCCCCACAGATACTCTCCTTCCTGTTTTTTTCTTAATTTTACTATACCAAAGGATTTTCTGAATATTATATAGGAAATCTTAAGTTTTCCTTAACCTATAAAGTAAGTGCTTTTAGGCAAGAAAAAAAGCTCTTTTCTCTTGACTCTATTTTTCTTCTCTTCGTTTCCAAACGTTCACACTTAGCAACGCACTTCCTGCCGTTGCAGCCAACAGCCACATCAATCTCATCTTGAACTGCAAATTCATCTGCTAATACCGTCTTTGCATTTTCCAGTTCTTTTTCTAATGTCGCATAACTGGCTTCTGTTGAAACTTCATCCATCACACGTACAACTGTGTAATTTGGCATTATATGCTCTGTCAATACAGATGGTACAAACTTCTGTTGATCCACTTTCTTTGAACGCTTTTAATTCTGTCAAAATACTTTTTGCACTGTTAAATGCATCCTGTGCAATTACTTTTCCAATCTCTGTTGCTTTTTCCTGTGCAAGTTCCGGTGATTTTTCATATAACTTCTGCATATCCACATCAACTTGTTTTTGCTGTTCAATCAATTCTGCCTGATTCTTATTGCCGATTGCATAGATTGACTCATTTACATTGAAATCCATCTTTGTTCCTTCTCCTCTGTATGCCAGAAACTTCATGATATCCTGTGTAGAAAATTTTTTATTCGGCGTAAACAACAAATCATACGGACCATAAACGCCATCCTCTGAAGGCTCAATACTTAAACGCTCTCCTTTTTCATGATTCAAGTAATATGTTCCCTGCCACAAACGTGTCAGCTGACCTTTTCCCGGGTTTTCTGCACCATATGTCTGCGCGACATGAATCATTCCATCTTCTGTCTTTAAAAATCCATTTTCTTCGGCTAATGATACCAGTCCTTCAGATGCAATCACATTTTCTGTATCTGTAACATCAACCGTTCCAAGAAGCATCATATTCGGAATTGCTGCAACCTGATCCTCCGGCAACTTAATGACTGCATATTGATGACCGGAAACAATTTCCATGTACCACGCTTCATTTGGATCACTGATCATAATCGTATTACATTCCCCCGAACCGTATTTTTCCACAATCTCTCCTAACAATTCCACTCCGTCTCTTGCTGTTTTTGCCTGCCCAAGTAGAATCGATCCCATCGATAATTCACAGATACCGGTATCTACCAATGGATCTGCCGCTTTTGCCTTATCATTATAATAGGTAGATACAGTGGCCGTCATAGCAACCTCATTTTCATTGATTCCTACCTCTGCATAAGGCTCTTCTCCGTCTCCAAACAGTGGTGAATCTTTTGCAAGTGTATATTGATATGTGTGCTCTGGATATGGCATTGAAAATCGATATGCATCTTCAAAAATTGCTCCTGTTCATGGTCTTCTGCCAGATGCACTGTAAATATTTTTGTATGTCCCACTCTGATATCCTCTGATCTTCCAATATAGGACGATCCATTCTCGGAAACCTCTTTCCCTACATATACCCCCATACAGGCAAATGCCTGCATAGAACTCCCCATGGCCATTGTGCCTGCCAAGACCAGTGCTGCTATTTGTTTCTTCTTTATCATTTTCCCCCATTCCCTTCATTTCCTTTTTGTATAACTATACATTTTATGTGCTCAAACTTCTTTACTTTTCCTAAAAAGTATGTTATTTTGAAGAAACAACTTTTCTCGCTGCATTTCACCTTTTTCGCAGCAAAATCTCTTAAGCCTAAAAGCTTCTTTTTTTCCAGCTTCCACTCAGAAGCATTGATCCAACAACACACATGAGATAATCAAAGGAGGTTCATCTATGACAAACAGACTAAAACAATATTTTCCCATGCTTCGTACACGTACAGAAATTATGGAAATTATTCTCAAAGATAAAACATTAAAAACTTTATTTGACAGCTGGGAAACAGAATTTCAAGAAGAATTTCTGAATATCTGTACAGGTATATCCGGAGTCAAAGTATTATACGATTTTATGATTAAAGAAATACTGAATCCAGAGGCAGTGCCAGAACGAATTGGAGAACTACTGTCTTTACTGCTAAACCAAAAAGTAAAAGTACTAACCGTACTGCCAAATGATACTACCCGCATCACTGATGAAACATCTCTTATTATCACCGATATCGTTGTAGAACTTGAAGACGGCAGTATCGCAAACATTGAAATACAAAAAATCGGGTATCAGTTCCCCGGTGAACGATGTGCCTGTTATTCCTCAGACTTGCTTCTACGGCAATATAAAAGAATAAAAGGAATGCAGAAAAGAAAATTTACATATAAAAGTATCAAAAACGTCTACACCATTGTCTTCTTTGAAAAAAGTCCAAAAACATTTCATAAATTTCCTCAAAATTATCTTCATTTTTTTGAACAAAAATCTAATACTGGATTGCAGATGGAATTGTTACAAAAATATATTTTTATTCCTCTTGACATCTTTAAAGAAAATCAGCAAAATAAAGATATCAAAAACAAATTAGATGCATGGCTTGTATTTTTAAGTATGGATAATCCCGAAATGATTGTAAAACTTATCGAAACATATCCTGAATTCAAGCCAATGTACGAACAGATGTACGATATCTGTAGAAATATTGAGGAGGTCATGGGGATGTTTTCTAAAGAATTACGAGAATTAGACAGAAATACTGTCTTATATATGATTGATGAAATGCAAGATGAGCTAGACCAAAAGAAAATACAATTGCAAATAAAGCGATAACAACAGACCAGATGGAAATGTACACAGCCAGAATCATGATGAGCAGAAACATGCCTATCATGAACCAAAAGGGAAAACCACAAATAGCAAGTATCATCCAAAGTGTCTTATTCTTAGATGTTTTGTGACTTTCTTTTATCTTATTTTGGACTAAAGATGGCAATGGCGTATCAATTAAAATTCCATTTACAATGTCATCAATATTTCCTAATGCACTGACTGCTGCTTCTTCTGTCATCCCTTCTTCAATGCGGTCATCAATGCATTCTGCATAAAAGGACACTGTTTTTTCTATTTCGTAGTCAGGCAGTTCTGATAATCTACATTTTAATTCTTCCAAAAACTCAGATTTTGTCATTCTTAACATCCTCCTTAATGAAGTTGTATACTTGCATCACTTCTTGCCACTCAGCAATAAACTCTTGTATTTTGTTTCTACCCAAAGAAGTTATCTGATAATACTTTCTCAACCTGCCGTTATGTTCTATTGAATAGACGGTCAACATCCCGGAGGATTCCAGTCGTTTTAATATGGGGTATAAGGTTGACTCTGAAATTTCTATCAGAGGTGAGATATCTTTGATTAACTGATATC
>OLIY01002042.1_pt1 | contig 11444 bp, 10 predicted proteins | sample 1601431 | NCBI WGS metagenome assembly OLIY01 (sample SAMN04168659, study PRJEB22393) | human gut metagenome | biome: human gut microbiome; feature: stool | host: Homo sapiens | collected 2014-05-12
GAATCCAGAACTATTAAATGAGCAGGAATGTCAGTATGCAATGAATCCAGCAACACATTTAGATTTTCTGGTTTATAACAGAATTGGTAAAAAGCCTGTGTTGGCGATTGAGGTTGACGGATATGAATACCATAAAGAGGATACTGTTCAGGCTTCAAGAGATTTCTTGAAAAATCACATAATGGAGCTATATGAAATTCCATTGCTGAGATTTAAAACAAATGGCAGCGGTGAAAGAGAAAAGATTGTAGAGATGCTGGACAAGTTGGCAGGATAACAAAATAGGAAATGAAATGGGAGAGGCTATTATGGCTGTATCATATAAACGATTATGGAAATTATTGGTTGATAAAGAAATGAGTAAATCTGATTTACGTAAAAAGGCAGAAATTGCCCCTAACACAATGACAAAGCTTCGCCGTGATGAAGAGGTGAGCCTAACAATTCTTAGCAAAATCTGCAAAACTTTATATGCAGACTTTGGGGATATTGTAGAGTATGTACCGGATGCAGAAATATGGGATTTGTATAATGAGAACCGAGAGCTTCTGGGAAAAGACCATATCAGAGGAGAACAGTTACCGATAGACGGCTACCATTTGGTGGTGCATGTCTGGATTCGTAATTCTAAGGGACAGTATCTTATCTCGCAGCGTTCCGCAAATAGACCAACATACCCTTTGATGTGGGAATGTGTAGGCGGTTCGGTTGTGAAGGGAGAAGATAGTTTACAGGGAGCAATTCGAGAGGCAAAGGAAGAGGTTGGCGTTGATTTAATGCCGGAAAATGGACAAGTTCTTTTTACAAAGACACGAAAAATCATTGATGGAAAAATTTATAATGATATTATGGATGTTTGGCTGTTTGAATATGATGGAGAGGTTGATTTGGGTAATGCAACAACAGATGAAGTGGCGCAGGTTGCATGGATGAACAGGGAGCAGATAAAAGAATTGTTTGATGCAAATATGTTTGTGGAGACGTTGGAATACTTCTTTACGGAAGTGGACAAGTAGTAATTTGGAAAGTTGGTGAATATATGAAGGAAAAAGAACATCAATCCATAGAGTGGAAGGAATCATGGCAAGATGAGTATTTAAAATGGATTTGTGGATATGCCAATGCCTACGGTGGAACAATATACATAGGTACGGATGACGATGGTAATGTTGTAGGTATTGATAATGCAAGAGATTTATTAGAGCGAATTCCTAATAAAATTACAGACACAATGGGAATCATTGCAGATGTGAATTTGTTATATAAAGGCAAACTTGAGTATCTGCAGATAATTGTTGATAAATACCCATCTTTAATAAGTTTTCGTGGAAAATATTATTATCGTTCCGGAAGTACCATGCGTGAAATTACTGGAAAGGAATTGGAAAGGGCTTTGTTAAAAACGCAGGGAAGAACATGGGATGGTGTGCCTCTACCAAAACTGACAGTAGCTGATTTAAAGCAGGATGCAATACAGTTATTTAAAGATAAGGCAGTGAAAAGAGGAAGGCTTACAAAGGAAGAAGTCAGTGTGGAAGATACTATATTGATGGATAACCTGCATCTGATTGATGAAGATGGATATTTGATAAGAGCAGCAATGCTTGCGTTTTATAAAGATCCAGAGAAGTGGGTAACAGGTTCTTATATCAAAATCGGATATTTTGGAAAATCAGATTCGGATTTGGTGTACCAGGATGAGGTGCACGGTCCTTTGATAGAGCAGGTAGATAAGACCGTTGATTTAGTTTATACAAAATATATGAAGGCATTGATTGATTATGAGGGAGTCCAGAGAATTGAGCAATTTATGTTTCACAAGGACGCATTCCGTGAGATTTTGTTGAATGCAATTGTTCATAAGGATTACAGTAGCTGCAATCCAATCCAGATTAGTGTTTATGAGGATAAGATATATATTTGGAACGATGGTGAGATGCCTCCAAATCTGGATTCTACTGACAAGTTGTTTATGAAGCATTCATCAAAGCCTTATAATCCGAAATTGGCTAATATCTTTTTCAAAAGCGGTATGATTGAAGCTTGGGGAAGAGGATTTGAGAAGATTAGGGAAGCCTGTGCGTTGTATGATGGACCATTGCCGGAATACGAGATTAATGAGGCTGGAATTATGGTTCTTTGCAAGGCTTGTGATAGGTATTTGAGGTTGTTGAGAGATGATGGTCAGCATCCTGACCATCATCCTAACCAAAATGGTCAGGATGTGAATAAGCTGATTATCGATTTTTGTAAAGACCCGAAGTCGGTCCAAGAAATAATGGATGAATTTGATTTTGATAGCAGGACAAGCTTTAGAAGAAAGTATTTAACTCCTATGCTGAAAAATAGTGTGTTAAAGATGACTATACCGGAAAAGCCATCAAGTAAAAATCAGAAATATTTTTCGTGAGAAAATAACCTAACCACATCTTAACCAATGTGGTTAGGTTAATACATATTCTTATAATAGTATCATCGGAAAAGTGCAATAAAATTTATGGAAGGAATAAAAAGTGAAAAAGAAAATCTTAATACTTGTAAGCATATTAGTGGTGTTTCTAGCTATACCTCCATTTGTAAATTATTGGGTGTCGACGCCTTCACCTATAGGATTTATACCAATAGAAAAGCAGGAAGTTTGGATTAGTTTCTATGCCTCATTAATAGGTAGTGGAATAACATTGCTAGGAGTGCAAATTCCGCTTCATCGGATCACCGATTCCGCTAGCAACGGATCAGTGTTTCCGGTCGTAACGGAACACTTTTCCGCTTCGTCGGATCACGCATTCTTATAAAGTGTTATAGTTTTTTCGTAGTCATTATTTTTAGATTACTAGGAGGTGATGAAATGGAATGGATAAGAGAACCGATGGAAGTAAATATGACGAAAAGTGTATCGTGGTGCCCATGTATGGGAGCAAAGTGTAGGGGCAATAATCCACCATTTTGCAGTATAAAAACATCAAACTGCAAAAGTGTACAAACAGAGCGTCTGAAACAGGCACTGCAGAAAGCGGAGGCCGTGATCATTGGCGCGGGTGCGGGATTATCCACTTCTGCAGGATTTACCTATTCCGGGGAACGTTTTGAAAAGTGGTTTGGCGATTTCCGACAGGTGCATGGATTTTCGGATATGTATTCCGGGGGCTTTTTCCCTTATAAAACATTGGAAGAATATTGGGCGTACTGGAGCCGATATATCTATATGCAACCTGGCCGGATGCAGTTTATGCCTGCATAAATAAGAAGGAAGCCTGTGCGCCGGAGGAAATCCGAAAGAAATCCATTTGCGTGGAAGCGGATATTGGAGCAGTTTTGGAAAAACTGTATGATAGGAAAAATAGTCAGGGAGACGTTGCGGTACCCGAAGAGATATGCTAAAATATTAGATAATATATTATATAAAAATAAGTAAAATCGCGTGAAATAGATAAAATATTATCTGACAAGATGGGGCATGATATGGAAGCACTGGTATGGGAAACAGCAGAAGAACTGGATAAAAAACTGGCAGAACGTATGCGCCGTATTCGCAGACGGCGGAAAGTTTCGCAACAGAAACTTTCGGATATGAGCGGAGTAAGTTACGGTTCTATTAAACGATTTGAGACAACAGGACAGATTTCGCTTTTGTCACTGACAAAACTTGCTATGGCGTTGGAACTTGCAGATGAACTGCGGGATCTTTTTACACAGGTACCATATCGAAATATTCAGGAGGTAATCAATGAGTCAAAGGGAAAGTCTTGAGGTTCGGATGGATGACCGGCTTGTGGGAACGCTTGCATTGACCGCGAATCATAAGGTGGCATTTTCTTATAGTGAAGAATGGCTGGAGCATGGATTTTCAGTCAGTCCATTTTCGCTTCCGCTAAAAAATGAAGTGTTTGTGCCCAAAAAAGATTATTTTGACGGATTGTTCGGAGTATTTGCAGATAGTTTACCGGATGCATGGGGACAGCTTTTATTGGAGCGTTTGCTGAAAGAACGTGGAAAAAAGGAAGCACAATATTCGGTATTGGATCGTCTTGCCATCGTGGGAAAATCTGGAATGGGAGCTTTGACCTATCATCCGCAGAAGGAGATTGGGATGGGACAACAGATGGATGATCTGGACGAACTATCTGTGCATTGCCAGAAAATATTAAGCACGCAATATTCGGAGAAATTAGATGAATTGTACCGGCTGGGAGGAACCAGTGGTGGTGCAAGACCTAAGATTATGACGGAAATAGATGGAGAAAACTGGATTATTAAATTTCCGGCACATGTGGACAAAAAAGATGTGGGAAAAATGGAATACGATTATTCTCTGTGTGCAAAAGCCTGTGGAATTGTAATGAGTGAAACACGGCTTTTTTCATCAGATATATGTCCGGGATATTTTGGAACAAAGAGATTTGATCGAAGAATAGAAAAGAATGAAATAAAAAGGGCACATATGTTAACTGCGGCTGCCTTATTGGAGTTAGATTTTAATCAACCAAGTCTGGACTATCATGAATTGATGAAGTTGACAAAAATTCTGACAAGGGATTGTACAGAGGATGTGGAAAATATGTATCGTCGTATGTGTTTTAATGTATTCGCACATAATCGTGATGATCATTCTAAAAACTTTACCTACATTTATAATGAAAAGGATGATATGTGGCGTTTAAGTCCTGCCTATGATCTCACATACAGTAATACGTATTATAGTGAGCACACAACCACTGTAGATGGAAATGGCAAAAATCCGGGGAAAAAGGAATTAGTAGCAGTTGGTGTGCAGGCGGGTATGAAAAAGACATACTGTGAACGTGTTGCAGAGGAAATCCGTCTGTGTGTAAATGAAAAGCTGGAACACTACTTGAAATAATAATGTTCCAGCTATATAAGCCTAGCCCTGACATTCTAGTGTTGGAGCCGCATCAATAATTTCCTGAAGCGGGGTCCATGACAGGAGATCATCCGTATCGTCATTCGTGTCCTCATCATCGGAAAAATGAGCATTCGGATTGTTCGTTTTTCTTTTTTTGGCATCTTCCGGAGTGTTTGGCAGACGCTGATAAGCCGGTGATTTATGAAAATTTTTGGAAACCTCATTGTAAGCAGCCAGCAGATATTCTTTGTCCGGATCTTTGTCCGAGACCCCGGCAATCGCGGATGTAATCATATCATTTGCTTCCTGCTTGCTTTTTGCATGGGAGAGCTGCTGTTTTAAAGCCTCCGCCATTCGTTGGACGCGCAGGGCGTGGGCATAAAGAATTGGATCGGTACGCCGCAGAAAATCCAGTTCTTTGGCAGAAAGTTTCTTCCCACTTTTTAATTTTCCCATAATGCGGGAGAGCATTTCCTGTTTTTTTTCTTCCTGCGTATCAGGGTCCTGTCTTTGCAGGGGAGAAGTCCAGGAAGAAAATGCGGCATTGGTTGTTTCTCTCACATAGAGCATGCGTCCCTGAGGAGAAGAAAGATCATAGGATGAGGAATCGGATGAGGGATTCTTCTGGGACATCAGTGATAAATAAATCTGCATGAAAAGTTCCTTTCTGTAATAGATCATCGTTTGTGTTGTCTATTATATCGGCAAAACATCCGTTACAATTAATAACAGATGTTTCTGGAGAAAGAGAATATCCCCCTTCTTCCGTCACATTGAAAAAACTTATGTCTAAAACAATTTTCAGACAATTCGACAATATATTCCAATGTTTATAAAAACTTTAGAATTTTTGTTAGCACTCCTACTTGACGAGTGCTAAAAACGGGTGTATAACAATATCGTAATCGAGAAAAATAGTAACTGGGATGAAAAAAACAGCACAGTTACATGATGATAGTTAAGAGGAGGGCTTGCTATGAACATACAGAAATTTACACAAAAGTCGGTAGAAGCGATCAATAACTGCGAAAAGCTTGCCTACGACTATGGAAATCAGGAGATTGAGCAGGAGCACCTGTTAGTTGCCCTGTTACAGCAGGAAGAGGGACTGATCCCGAAACTGATAGAGAAAATGGAAATTGACGTACAGCATTTCACCCAGAATGCGATCAGCAAACTGGATGCGCGCGTCAAAGTATCCGGCAGCAACAGCAATGTCTATGTCGGAAAAGATTTAAACAATGTGCTGATCCATGCAGAGGATGAGGCAAAGGCAATGGGAGATGAATATGTCTCTGTCGAGCATATTTTCCTTGCAATGCTCAAATATCCAAATCCAGCGATGAAAGCACTGATGAAAGAATATGGGCTGACAAGGGAACGGTTTCTGCAGGCACTGTCTACCGTCCGCGGCAATCAGCGTGTCACTTCCGATAATCCGGAAGCAACATATGATACACTGGAAAAGTACGGTTATGATATGGTGGAGCGTGCAAGACAGCAGAAACTTGATCCGGTGATCGGCCGTGACGAGGAGATCCGGAATGTGGTTCGGATTCTTTCCCGTAAGACCAAAAATAACCCGGTGCTGATCGGTGAACCCGGTGTAGGTAAGACTGCCGTTGTCGAGGGCCTGGCACAGCGTATCGTAAAAGGCGATGTACCGGAAGGCTTAAAAGATAAGAAACTGTTTGCCCTGGATATGGGTGCCCTGGTTGCCGGTGCAAAATATCGTGGTGAGTTTGAGGAACGTTTGAAAGCGGTTCTTGACGATGTCAAAAATTCGGATGGACAGATCATTCTGTTTATTGATGAACTGCACACAATCGTCGGAGCCGGAAAAACCGATGGTGCCATGGATGCCGGACAGCTGTTAAAACCAATGCTTGCCAGAGGCGAACTGCACTGTGTCGGTGCCACAACCTTAAATGAATACCGGGAGTATATCGAAAAAGATGCTGCTCTGGAGCGTCGTTTCCAGCCGGTTATGGTAGATGAGCCAACGGTGGAAGATACCATTTCCATCCTGCGTGGCTTAAAGGAACGTTACGAAGTGTTCCACGGCGTTAAGATTACGGACTCTGCGCTTGTTACGGCAGCAGTTCTTTCCAACCGTTATATCACAGACCGGTTCCTGCCGGATAAAGCAATCGATCTGGTCGACGAGGCCTGTGCAATGATAAAGACCGAGCTGGATTCTATGCCGGCAGAGCTTGACGAGATGAACCGGAAGATCATGCAGATGCAGATCGAGGAGACGGCATTAAAGAAAGAAACCGATCATCTGAGTCAGGAGCGTCTGGCAGATCTGCAGAAAGAACTTGCAGAATTGCGTGATGAGTTTAATACCAGAAAAGCGCAGTGGAGCACCGAAAAGGATGCAGTTGACAATGTCAGCAAGGTCAGAGAGCAGATTGAGAGCACAAAGAAGGAGATCGAGGCAGCACAGCGTGACGCAGATTATGAAAAAGCTGCGGAATTGCAGTACAGTAAACTGCCTGGATTACAGAAAGAACTGGAAATTGAGGAAGATAAACTCAAAGACCGTGATCTGTCTCTGGTACACGAAAATGTCACCGATGAAGAGATTGCAAAGATCATTTCCCGCTGGACGGGAATCCCGGTTGCGAAGTTAAGCGAAAGCGAGCGGAACAAGACACTGCACCTGGATGAGGAACTCCACAAACGTGTGGTAGGCCAGGACGATGGTGTTACCAAAGTGACCGAGGCGATTATCCGTTCCAAAGCCGGAATCAAAGATCCGACCAAACCAATTGGTTCGTTCCTGTTTTTGGGACCAACCGGTGTCGGCAAGACCGAGCTTGCAAAAGCACTTGCTGCCAGCCTGTTTGACGATGAATCCAACATGGTGCGTCTTGATATGAGTGAGTACATGGAGAAATACTCCGTGTCTCGTCTGATCGGAGCGCCTCCAGGATATGTCGGATACGATGAAGGCGGCCAGCTGACAGAAGCCGTGCGGAGAAAACCGTATTCTGTTGTCCTGTTTGATGAGGTGGAAAAGGCACATCCGGATGTCTTTAACGTACTGTTACAGGTACTTGATGACGGGCGGATCACAGATTCACAGGGACGTACCGTAGATTTCAAGAACACGATCATTATTATGACCAGTAACCTTGGATCGCAGTATCTGCTGGATGGCATTGATGCAGACGGCAACATTTCGCCGGAGGCAGAAAAAGAAGTCATGGAAGATCTGCAGGGACATTTCCGACCGGAATTTTTGAACCGTCTGGATGAGATTATTATGTTTAAGCCACTGTCAAAAGAAAATATTGGTGGCATCATCCGTCTGCTGATGGATGATCTGAACAAACGTCTTTCTGATCGTGAGATCAAGGTGGCATTGTCACCGGAAGCGGAACACTTTGTGGTTGAACATGGTTACGATCCGGTTTATGGTGCAAGACCATTGAAGCGGTTCCTGCAAAAGCATGTAGAGACCCTCTCTGCAAAACTGATTCTCGAAGATCAGGTACGGCAGGGAGATACGATCCTCATTGACGTGAAGGATGGTGCACTTACAGCATCTGTACAAAAATAAAAGCAATATTTATGTAAAAAAATCTCAATAATAACTTGTCAAGCGTCAGGAAATCATGTATCCTTATAAGGATGAAATGAATTTCCTGACGCTTTTTCTTTCAAAATGAGATAAGCGGGAAATGAAAGAATAATAGAAATTACATAGAAATATCGCAAAGAACAAAGCGTAAAGAAGTTTGTGGAAAAATTCCTGCAAAGAATAAAAATGCAGGATACACACAAAAATTATTCAAAAAGATCTTGAATGATATTCATATGGGGATTGGATACGAATGGATTTATTTGAGTATATGAGACAACAGAATATGAAGGATGAGTCACCGCTTGCCTCACGGTTGCGTCCGACCACACTTGATGAGGTTGTCGGGCAGCAGCACATCGTCGGGAAAGACAAACTGCTGTACCGTGCGATCAAAGCGGATAAACTCAGCTCCATCATCTTTTACGGACCGCCCGGTACGGGAAAGACGACGCTGGCGAAAGTGATTGCCAATACCACAAGTGCAGAGTTCATGCAGATCAATGCGACTTCGGCGGGCAAGAAAGACATGGAGGAAGTGGTTGCCGCGGCAAAAAACAATCAGGGCATGTATGGAAAGAAAACGATCCTGTTTATCGATGAGATCCATCGTTTCAACAAGGGACAGCAGGACTATCTGCTTCCGTTTGTCGAGGACGGCACGATCATTCTGATCGGAGCCACAACGGAAAATCCGTATTTCGAAGTGAATCCTGCGCTTTTGTCGCGCTCCGTCATTTTTGAGTTAAAGAAACTTTCCACGGAGGATATCCGTACATTGCTGCTTCGGGCGGTCAATGATACGGAAAAGGGCATGGGTTCTTACCATGCACAGATGGATGATGATGCGCTGGAGTTTTTAGCTGACATGGCAAACGGAGATGCGCGTGCAGCGCTGACCGCCATTGAACTTGGAATTCTGACCACGGACCGGAGTGAGGATGGGATCATTCACATTACACTGGATGTGGCCAGTGAGTGCATTCAGAAGCGGGTCATCAACTACGATAAGACGGGAGATAATCACTATGATACGATCTCTGCTTTTATCAAGAGCATGCGTGGATCAGATCCGGATGCCGCGGTGTATTATCTGGCACGGATGCTTTATGCGGGGGAAGATGTGAAATTTATTGCCAGAAGAATCATGATTCTGGCATCTGAGGATATCGGGAATGCGGATCCGCAGGCATTGCAGGTTGCAGTAGCTGCGGCACAGGCGGTGGAGCGGCTCGGAATGCCGGAAGCACGGATTGTACTGGCACAGGCAGTTACTTATATGGCAAGTGCGCCAAAGAGTAATTCCGCGATCAATGCCATTGATAAGGCCATGCGTGTAGTGCAGGAGACAAAGACACCGCCGGTACCGGTGCATTTGCAGGATGCCCACTACAAATCGGCAGGAAAGCTTGGGCACGGAAAAGGTTACAAATATGCCCATGATTATAAAAACCACTACGTGAAGCAGCAGTATCTGCCGGACGGACTGACCGGTGAGGTTTTTTATGAGCCGTCGGAAAACGGATATGAGCAGCAGATTCGCGCCTATTATAAAAAAATCAAAGAAAATCCAGAGGAATAATAAGGAGGAAAACTTACCATGAAAACCTATCAGGAGATGAGCAAAGAGGAACTCACACAGGAGCTGACCGCACTCAAAGCCGAATATGAAAAAATAAAAGGCATGGGTCTTGCACTGGATATGTCCAGAGGAAAGCCGGGAGCAGACCAGCTTGATTTAAGCATGGGAATGCTTGATGTGCTTGATTCCAAGACTGCATTAAAGAGTGAAAACGGCACCGATCTGCGAAACTATGGTGTCCTTGATGGTATTCCGGAAGCTAAAAAACTGATGGCGGATGTGATCGGGACAAAGCCGGAAAATGTGATTATATATGGTAACTCCAGCCTGAATATCATGTATGATCAGGTTGCCCGTGCAGAAATGTTTGGTATTTGTGGCAACACTCCATGGTGTAAGCTCGATAAGGTAAAATTCCTCTGCCCGGTTCCGGGATATGACAGACATTTTGCCATCACAGAGACATTCGGTATCGAGATGATCAACATCCCAATGACAGAGAATGGACCGGATATGGATCTGGTAGAAAAATATGTGAATAACGATGAGACGGTAAAAGGAATCTGGTGTGTGCCGAAGTATTCTAATCCGCAGGGAATCACATATTCTGATGATACAGTATATCGTTTTGCTAATCTGAAACCGGCTGCAAAAGATTTTAAAATTTTTTGGGACAATGCATATTGCGTACACAACATTACAGATACTCCTGACCAATTGTTAAATCTCATGGACGAATGCAAAAAACAAGGAAATGAAGATTTACCTATTATATTTGCTTCTACCTCCAAAATTACGTTCCCCGGTGCCGGCGTTGCAGCTATGGCAGGAAGCAAAAATACACTTGCCAATATTCGCAAACGTCTTTCTTTCCAAACCATCGGACCTGATAAGGTTAACCAATTACGTCACTTACGTTTTTTAAAAGACATGAATGGCGTTGAGACTATTATGAATCAACATAAGGAATTATTACAGCCCAAATTCAACATTGTTTTGGAGACCATGGAAAAACAATTGGCTCCTGTCGGTGTTGCATCTTGGACCAATCCTCATGGTGGTTACTTTATCAGTGTAGATGTAATGGAAGGATGTGCAAAACGTGTGGTAGCGCTTTGCAAAGAAGCAGGTGTTACCTTGACAGATGCAGGCGCTACTTATCCATATGGAAAAGATCCGAAAGACTGCAATATCCGTATTGCTCCTTCTTTCCCATCTGTTCAGGAACTTCAGGAAGCTATGAATGTATTCTGTATTGCAGCTAAGTTAGCTGCTTTGGAATTATTATTGGCTTCTAAATCATAAATATTATCAATAAAAAAGAGCAAGGTAAATCTTGCTCTTTTTTATTTTGCGAAATTCGGTTGTAATTGACTCCCAACAGCATTTCAAATTATCCCAAGGCAGCC